>Ga0210397_10000066_pt1 | contig 91787 bp, 76 predicted proteins | sample IncBWH2OmetaG_FD_160126 | JGI IMG/M metagenome (GOLD analysis project Ga0210397, IMG submission 160126) | Forest soil microbial communities from Barre Woods Harvard Forest LTER site, Petersham, Massachusetts, United States - Inc-BW-H-2-O ... | reverse complement strand
CCAGAAAGATCGTATAGATCACGAGCCCGGCGATAATCATGGCGAAGAAGATGATGCCCAGCACAAGCGGCACCACGTTGCGCCAGTTATGCACCAGCCAGACAATGTTCAGGTAAATGGCCAGCCCCACCAGGCATGAACCCAGTGTGATGAAGAACGCGATTGCCTTGGCCCTGCTGGTGATACGCATCGTCGCTAAAGAAATTGTAAAGGAAACGCGCAATGAAACGCTGGTGTTAACTATCTGACGCAGCTTTCATGTAACGCCCAAAAAATAAGCGCGGTGCTTTTTGCACCGCGCCTTTTAGCGTAATGGGAGGGGAAACTTGTTTAGTCGTCGCCAGAGGCTGAGGCTGATGCCTCTTTCAGTACCTTTGCCGGCTTGAGCTTCATTACTTCTTTCAGCTTGGGCGCTTTTACATCCCAGATCAAACCCAGCGCGCGCAGAGCGCAGATGCCGTACCAGTTAATGTCGATCTCATACCACGTCAGCCCGTGGCGTGCTGCCTGTGGATGGGCGTGGTGATTGTTGTGCCAGCCTTCGCCAAACGTCAGGATAGCCACCCAGAAGCTGTTCTTGGAATCGTCCGTCGTCAGGAAGCGCTGTGATCCCCACATATGCGTCGCGGAGTTAACCAGCCAGGTGCAGTGCAGTCCAACGACGGTGCGAAGGAAGATACCCCACAGCATTACAGACCAGCCGCCGAATGTCAGAAGCCCAATGCCCAGAAGGGTAATCGGAACCCAGTGCCACTTGCTGATGAAAGTATGAAATTTGTCTTTGCGCAGATCAGGGATATAAGGCAGCAATGCCGTTGAATGATTGTGCAGCGTGCGGCCGGTCATGATCCAGCCCATGTGCGCCCAGAAGCCGCCATCGCGCGGAGAATGCGGATCACCCTCTACGTCAGTATTCTGGTGATGTACGCGGTGTGTCGCCACCCAGAAAAACGGGCCGCCTTCCAGCGCCAGCGTGGCGCAGAGCGTCAGGAAATACTCCACCCATTTATGGGTCTTGAAGCCGCGATGCGTGAGCAGACGGTGATAAGCAATGCCGATTCCCAGGCTTCCCGCAATCCACCACAATATCACTGCAGTGAAAAATCCCTTCCATGTAAACATGAAGAGCGCAGCGATCGCGCCAATATGAAAAGCGATCATGAAAAAAGAGGTGAGCTTGCCGACCGGCTCGCGAAACGTTCTGTCACGCTTGAAAAAATTCACTGGTGTATCTCCCTTAACTGTTTCAAGCCTAACAGCGCTCGGTGGAACCGTTTGTAATAGTTGTGTAATTCAGCCTGCCGTGGTGCATTGAACCAAAGTAACAATGCATGAATTAAGTGGTTTTCCGGACTACGAGGCCCACGTTTTTCATTCAGATTTTCACACTCGGGATTCTCACTCTGTCTAAACGCAATCCCCAGCAATACGGCAGAAATCGTGCCGCCAAAATTTGAACGATATTCAAGATTTTTGTCGAAAAGCCACGAAGCCGACCACGCGCCGGACAGTAGCAACGGCATCGGATTTGGAAAAGATTCTTGAGTTGATTCTCGGAAAAGAGAGTTGCGAAGTCCCACAGGCTCTGAGCAACTTTGATAGAGGAGCACAATTGCAGTAGATGTCGCGGACGCTGCTAAGCGGTTTTCAAAAAGAGAGAGCGGATTTACTAAATTCAAAGCACCGCGTTGACGGCCAGCTCTTTCATCGCATCCAGAATATAGGTGCGTATCGGGGCATCCGGTGACAGGGCTTCCAGCGGGAGCGTAGCGGAAAAATGCGGCGAGCGCCGCTGAAAGCTTATCTCCAGAAAATCGCTGCTATCGCCTCTGCTCAGTGAGGCCATCGTATTGGCAACTTCATGATGGCTTTTTGGTTGGGTACTGATCATCACCGGGGGAAGGTGTTCAAACTGCCAGCCGGGCTGGTCCAAGGTGGCTTTGCGACTGCTGCGGGCGAACCAGCGGAAATTTTGTACTTGCAGCGAAAATGTGGGTGCGTAGTCAAGGTCGGCCTGGAAGGTCAAAAGCTCGCGTGAGCCTTTCATTTTATTCACCAGCCATTGCACGGGCGTTTGGCATGCATGCAATTCAACCAGCACCCATGCATGATGAAACAGTCCATCTGTGAGCCGCAGCGGGATTCGAAAACGTGATGCCGAGAGCCATGAGATGCCGGCCACGTGGCCGCGCCCTGCCAGTGAAGACTGGACCCACTGCAGCACTTCTTTCGCTTTGCGGCGTCTCATACGCAGTGAGGCGACGTGCCACGTTAAGCCAAGCGCGATGGTCGCGATCAGAATGATGCCAAGGACTGCCATCTGGAGGACTAAGATGCCCTTTCCGCCTTACTTAGATGTCAGGCAGCCGCACCCTCGACGCATTTTTCGCGCTCCGGGTTGGTTGCCGAAAAGTGTCATTTCACAATAAATAGTTTACTAGTTGTTAAAGTCCGCGGTAAATTCCGCCATCGGCCAAAATGGTCTGGCCTGTCACGTATGACGCCCGCTCAGAAGCCAGCCAGACAATAACATCTGCAATTTCTTTAGGATTGCCCAGCCGCCGCACCGGAGTCTCAGCCGACCACGAGTCATAAATCTGCTGTTGAGAGCTGCCTGCCGCCAGCGCGCGTACCTGCGCCAGCTCCTCCAATCGCTCCGTCGCCGTATAACCGGGAGCTACATTGTTCACCAGAATACCGTCTTTGCCGAACTCATTGGACAAGCTCTTCACCAGTCCCACCACGGCAGCTCGCACCGAGTTGGAAAGGATCAAATCGGCAACCGGCTGCTTCACCGTAATAGACGTGATAGTGATGATCCTGCCCCAGCGATGCCTCTGCATGTAGGGAATGGTGGCTTTGGCCAGATGGACTGTGCTCATCAGGTTCAACTCTACCGCTTTGCGCCATTCGTCAGCAGAGATCGAAAGGAAATTCTTTGCCGGCGGCCCGCCAGCATTGGCCACGCATACATCAATCCTCCCAAAGCGTTTTGCTGCCTGCTCAACGAACCTCTGTATCTGGGCTGCGTCTGTCACATCGAGAGCTTCATGGTAGATTTCAGCGCCGGTTTCAGAGCGGAGCCGGTCAGCAGCTTCGCGCAGAGTTTTTTCTGTGCGGGCGCACATCGCCACCTGGGCGCCTTCGCGGGCAAATGCCTCCGCCGTCGCCAATCCAATCCCCTGGCTCGATGCAGCCACTATCACGCCGCGGCCTTTTAGTCCCAGATCCATCTCTGCTCCTGATTATTTGTTTTCCGTCCCCGGCAACTGCCCGATAATCACCTGTGACGGCGCTCCTGCCCTGATCTTGTTCTTGTCAAAGCAGGCTTTGATCTGCCGCCGCAATTCGCGCGCAACGCCATACTGTTTGCCGGGACGCACCTTTACCAGCATCAGATAATCCACTTCGTTCCCGCGGACGCGCTCAATGCCCGGGATCTGTGGCTCCGCGACAATGTCGCCACGAAACGTGGGATTTTCATAAACATCTTTGCCCACTTCCTGCAGCAATCCCAGCACCCGATCGCTGTTCTCTGTGTAGTCCACCGCCACATGCAGCGTCACCTGTGACCAGTCGCGCGTCATATTGCTTACGATCTGGATCGCGCTGTTAGGCACAATGTGCATCGTGCCATCGCCATCGCGCAGGACTGTTCGTCGCAAAGTAATGTCTTCCACTGCCCCGGTTACGCCACCGATCTTGATGGTGTCGCCGATGTCGTATTGATTTTCCACCAGAATGAAGAAGCCGTTGATCACGTCTTTCACCATGGTTTGCGCGCCAAAACCAATGGCCAGCCCTGCAATGCCCGCGCTGGCAAGCAGCGGTTCAATGTTGATCTTGAAAGCGTCTTTCAGGAGTGACATGCCGGCAAAAAACACAATCAGGAACACGCCGACGCTATGCACCACGGTAGTAATCGTGCGCACCTGCTGCGCCCGCGATGCGCCTCGGGCCGAGCTTTTATCGCTTATCGCCACCACTCGGCGGGTCAACAAGCCGAGCAGCCGCACAAAGATAAACGCCAGGACCAGGATCAACAGGGTCTTAGGCGCGTTATCGCGCGTCCATGACACCAGGTCATCGTGCCAGTGATACCAGAGATTGCTAAATCGATCTTGCATGCGCGTCCGACGCGATTATAAATGACTTAGCCGCCTGCATCTTGCTCCCGTTGGTGCCTCTGCATTGACGAAAACGTTTTTTTACTGCAGGTAACTCTTATAATCAGTGTGCGTCTTTATCTTATTAGAACGATCTTTTTTTGAAAGATGGGAAGAGGCCGCTTTTGCCAGGAAAACTTTTATTCATTGCTGGACTGATATTACTCTTCTGCGGAACAGCTTTACTGGTTCCGCGAATGCCCGCTGCTTCGACAACACAAATCCAGGATGTCCCAAAAGATATGCAGGACAGGATGGTGCGCGAAGCCAATAAAAAACGTCAGCAGGAAATCCGTGACGATACTGACAAGCTTTTCCAGCTTGCTACCGATCTCAAAGCCGCTGTGGATAAGAGCAATGAGAATCTGCTGTCGCTGGACGTAGTACGTAAGGCAGACGAGGTAGAGAAGCTGGCCAAAAAAGTAAAAGAGAAAATGAAAGAAGCGGTTGGACCGCCAGCCCCAATGCCAACTCCCTCGCCCATGCCCCGTAACCCGCTAGGATTCCCACATTGATCGCGAATTGCTTTACGGAATAAAAAAGCCCGCCTCGTGGCGGGCCTTTTTGTTGAGTTGATTGGTTGAGACCTAAGCGGATTTCTTTTCTGTACCGATGCGCATTCCGTAGAATGAGCGCCATACAAACACAACCGATATCAGGAAGAAAACTACAGCCAGAACATTGCTGAGCGTTGCTCCCTGTTCATGCGTCAACCGCACCGCCAGCTGCACAGCCAGCAATCCGAATAACGTCGTGAACTTGATGATCGGGTTAAGTGCGACGGAAGAAGTGTCTTTGAATGGATCACCCACCGTATCGCCCACCACTGTTGCATCATGCAGTGGAGTCCCTTTTTGTTTGAGCTCAACTTCCACCACTTTCTTGGCGTTGTCCCATGCGCCGCCGGCATTGGCCATAAAGATGGCCTGGTACAAGCCGAAGATCGCAATTGAGATCAGGTAGCCAATAAAGAAGTATGGCTCAACAAACGCAAAAGCCAGCGTAGCGAAGAATACGGTCAGGAAGATATTGAACATACCTTTCTGCGCGTATTTGGTGCAGATTTCCACCACTTTCTTGCTGTCTTCAACGGAGGCTTTCTCCACGCCTTCCAGTTTGATGTTTTTCTTGATGAACTCCACCGCGCGATAAGCGCCCGTGGTCACGGCCTGCGTGGAAGCGCCGGTGAACCAGTAGATCACGGCGCCGCCGGTAATCAAGCCCAGCACAAACGGGGCGTGCAGCAGTGAAAGGTTAATGGTGCCTGTGGTCAGGCCGTTAGTGAGGGCCATGATGATCGAGAAGATCATGGTCGTGGCGCCCACAACCGCGGTTCCAATCAGCACCGGTTTGGCCGTGGCTTTAAACGTGTTGCCTGCGCCGTCATTTTCTTCCAGCAGGTGCTTGGCGCGTTCAAAGTTCACGTCAAAACCGTAGTCCTTCTTGATTTCTGCTTTCACGTTGGGAACGCTCTCTATCAGGGAGAGTTCATAGACGGATTGCGCATTGTCAGTTACAGGACCGTAAGAGTCCACGGCAATCGTGACCGGCCCCATGCCCAGGAAGCCGAAAGCTACCAGGCCAAAAGCAAATACAGCTGGCGCCAGCATCCATTGCTCCGGCGATCCAATCATGCCGCCCAGGCCCATCGTGCTCACGTAATACGCAATGCTCATGAGGCCGACAATGGTGATGCCCAGCCAGTAAGCTGAGAAATTGCCCGCGACTAAACCAGAAAGAATATTGAGTGATGCGCCGCCTTCTTCTGACGAGGTCACAACTTCCTTCACGTGTGCTGACTCCACCGATGTAAAGACTTTCACCAGCTCAGGGATGACCGCGCCGGCCAGCGTTCCACAGGAAATGATGATGGAAAGCTTCCACCATAACGTCGGGTCGCCATGCAGGTCCGGAATAATCAGGTAGGAGGTGATGAAGGTAAGGATCATCGAGACAAAAGAGGTGATCCAGACCAACGATGTCAGCGGCGCTTCAAAGTTCATATCGTCAGAGTTGCCGTACTTCGCTTTGGCGATAGCTTCATTCACGAAGTAGGAAACCGCGCTGGCCACCAGCATCATGATGCGCATCACAAAAATCCAGACCAGGAGCTGAACCTGAATCTTGCCGCCGCGGACGCCAAGCAGAATAAAGGTGATCAGCGCCACGCCGGTCACGCCATAAGTTTCAAAGCCGTCAGCGCTTGGACCAACGGAGTCGCCGGCATTGTCACCGGTGCAATCTGCGATTACGCCCGGATTGCGAGCATCGTCTTCTTTGATCTTGAAGACGATCTTCATCAGGTCAGAGCCGATATCGGCAATTTTGGTAAAGATGCCGCCCGCGATACGCAGCGCTGCTGCGCCCAGAGATTCACCGATCGCGAAGCCGATAAAGCACGGACCGGAATAGTCTGCAGGAATAAAGAGCAGAATGCAGAGCATGATCAGCAATTCCACGCTGATCAGCATCATGCCGATGCTCATGCCCGCTTTTAATGGAATGGCATAAATTGGATACGGCTTGCCTCTCAGTCCGGCAAAGGCCGTCCGCGAGTTGGCAAAGGTATTCACGCGAATGCCGAACCACGCCACGCCATAGCTGCCGGCAATTCCAATCAGGCTGAACAACAGAATGATGATGACCCTGTTGGCTGCCTGGTGCTCCAGAATGCCGAAGTAGAGCACGATCACCACGGCGATAAACGCCTCAAGAATCAAAATGAATTTGCCCTGCGTGACCAGATAGGTTTTGCAGGTTTCATAAATCAGTTCGGAGATCTCTCGCATGGAGCGATGCACCGGTGCATTCTTCAGCTGCATGTAGATGATCAGGCCGAACAGCCCGCCCAGGAAGCAGAAGACCAGCCCGATTTCCAGCAGCGTATAACCACTCACGCCCAGAAATGAGACGCTCTTCATGTCCGGCAGGCGGAGATTGGCTTCGCCAGAGTCCGCGGGGGCCGGCGTTTTGGGAGTTGCCTCCTGTGGGGTATCAGCTTGCGGGTTGACAACAGCAGCAGCCACTTGTGATGTTGGTGGCGTGGCCTGCCCTTGCTGGGCAACGGCCGCGGGAAGGGCAAACGTTAGTACGGCCAATACGGCCACCAGCGCCAGAGTGCGGCGCGAGCAGATTACGCGGCCCATCAGGCCCGTAGCGAGCCAGGTGTGCATAGGTAACTCCTCCAAGGATCTAGTAAATGTTGGACTTTTTTCGGTTAATTACGTCTTACCGGCATTCCTGGAACGCGCTTCCACATCAAGAAAATTCGTGGTTTGAGGCTTGGCCGCGCCGGAATCATTCTGGCTAACCATAACAAAAATCGTGCTTTTGCTTTCTCCCGGTTAGTTCCAGTAAGACTCGCTTTTATAACACGTTAGGCAAAGAAGATCAATTGTTCAACCGGACAGGCGTCCAGTTCGGTTGAGGGTCCATGGATGCCACTTACACTTGACGGAAACGATGAATGGACCAGCTTTTCCGGACATGATAAAACCCTCCGGTTGCTGGTCCACTCAGGTGTTACTTAAATCGTGTATCTGCGAGAACTCTCTTAGTGGATCGCCAAAAGCGGATGGCCCAACGCAGCCTGCACAAATGTTCCTCCTACTGCGATTGCCACGGCCAGAACCAGAACCCCAATCGCTAACCTGCGCTGCTTCACGGTTGGAATCGGCGCCATCTGCGAGAGAATGTAAGCAAACAACGGCACGATCTGGATCGCGTGAATTGCAATGAAGTGTGCGATTCTCAAATCCCCGCCGATGGTGCTCCAGTTCAGGAAGGGAAGTCCCGGACCGCCATTCGTTACACCCACCGTATGCGATCCGCGCGCCAACATGTAGCCGCCAATCGCATTTCCTGCCAGGAATATCACAAGGCTCAGCCGAATGGCTGAAACCATGGGCGCATCTACCAGCTTCACGTGCACTCGATTGGCGCAGAACAACACAAACATCCAGCACACAATCGCCGTATTGACCATCACCATGCTGTTGGTCATCTGCGCCAGTACGCTGTCCACAAAGGAATGTGCACCAGGTGCGTAGCTGCTACGCCATGCCTGTCCTGCAAGGCTGAAAATTTCCAGAGCGATGCTCACCGCCATTGTGCGCCGTGCCAGTTTCGACTGCCACGCAGGGATGCGCAATGCCAGCAACAGTAAACTCATCGTGGAAGCAAAGGTCGAAAACGAGAGAGAGAATTTGATTGGCTTGATCCAGGGGCTCACACCGGCTGCCACACCAGGAGCGGACGAGGCCAAAAAAGCCATCGCTGCGAATGCCGGTACCGCCAATATCAAGGCCCAGCCTAGCCGTGAAAGCAATGGATCGCTGGCATCAAGCTCGCTGAAGAACTCGCGCACAGCCGCAGGCGATATTGTCTGATAAGCAGCCCGGGCAAAAGCAGAGAGCCAGCCTATTCCAGGCCGTAGCGGCATAGGCAGTACGGCGGCTTCGGTCCATGTGGTTGTCCGCTGTCTTGTGGCTTGTTCGCGATAAGCAGTTCTTCTGGAATGCGTCATTGGCCTTACTCCCGTTTCTCGTCGTTGAACTTCTGGTGAAAGGGATCTTTAAGGCACACTTATCCTGCTGCGTCCGCGCCGCATTTTTGCGGACACAAAAAATACCGGCCTTCTTACCCATTCACATGCCGGCTAATAGTTGGTGTTGTGGTAAAACCGCGGAGAGACTAGCTGGATACGCAAGCAAGGCAGAGGCTCTGATTCCCCAGCATTTTGCACACGTCTCCCTAGTCACTCGTAGTGCCCTTTACAACCAGCAACTTAGCCTGATTGCCCGGAGCGGGAACTTTGAGTGAAATAGGCGCAGCCTATGGATTCTTCCGTAGGTCCGCCGTTACTAAAGTAATCCGCCGAACGTAATGCAGAATGCCCGCTCTGAATTAAAGCAAAGTTAGAACGAGGTTAGAACTTCCAATAATCAATGGTTTTCGCGATAAAACGCATAGTTTTTAGATATAGGAAGGGAATTGCGATTCTTAATGGCTGCCATAGGCTAAATGCTGGTCATCCAGTAGCCCCGCAGATCACTCACATAGGTTTTAAGTATGAGAAAAAATTCATATTCAAGAGATTACAGCGTCGCTACCAGTTTCACTTGGAAGGAGCGCCAAAATTTGGCAACGACGCTGCTGTTAAATCTAATCGACCTCAATATCACCCGAGCCCGTGTGGACATCGAGGAGCACGCCGCCATTCCCGACTTTGCCCTGAATGTGATTGTGGGCCATGGTGCCCTGGGTTGTTACGGAATGGTTCACCCGCAAAGTTCCTGAAGATGTGCGCGCATCGATATTGAACGAAGATTGTGAAGGGACGCGCAGCGTAATGTTGCCGGAGCCTGCATCCAGCCGCCAATCAGAAGTTGCTTCGCCTTCAGCCTGAATGTTGCCGCTGCCCGCATTGGCGCGCAATCCGCCTTTGATTCCCCGCAGCTTGATGTTGCCGGAACCAGTCTGGGCCCTCACGCTGCCGCCACCACTCTGGCTCACGTCGATATCGCCACTGCCTGTATTCACAAATGCATCACCAGAAATTCCATCGGCATGGATCGTACCGCTGCCGGTCTCGGCATTGAGAACGCCCTTGACCGCATTGATTCGTAAATCTCCAGAGCCCGAATTCACTCTTGAATCAGCGGAAATCCGGTTCACGGTAATGTTGCCGGAGCCGGTCTTTGCCGTGAGCGGTAGTTGCAGATCACTGATGGTCATATCGCCGGAGCCGGTATAAGAATTGAGTCTGGTTTGCGGCGGTACAACCACGTCATAGTCGATAGAGATATTCCGGGTCAGCTCACGGTCTTCAATCTTTCCAATGCGGATCGTATTCCCCTGTTGCACCACAGGCGGATTCTGCTCAATCTTGTGAATCTTTTCTTCAATATTGCCGCCGCCAAAAAGCCACGATCCAGAACTGCCATGGATCTTGGCTGAAACACTCACCGTGCCCGCGCTACCCTGATGGACAGTGATGTTGCCGGAGCCGGATGTTACTTCCAGGTCCACATTGCCGGTGACTTGCAGGGTGCGTTCAAAATGGCCGGTGGTGGCTGCGTTGAGCGGCAGGGCCGCCAATCCGGTTAAGGTAAGAACAAGGGCCAGAATCTTGAGTGATTTCATCTTAGCCTCCAAATAATTAACCCTTCAGAAAATTAAGCCTCTGAAAATTTATTGACTACTGCAGAATCACTTGTTGGCCTTCCGTCAGGCCGGATAGCAGTTCTGTCTTAGACCCGTTGGAAATCCCAACTGTAACGGGTATTTTTCTTTTTCCGTCTTTCCCATTGGTATCCGCCACCTCAACCGACGCCTTGCGGTCTTTGTCATAAATCAATGCGCCTTCCGGGACTATCAAAATTCCTTTGTGCTCTTCCAGAAGGATCTCGGCATTGGCAGTCATCTGTGACTTCAACTCGCCCGTTGAGTTATCAATGGAAACGCGGACTTCAAACGTGGTGACGTTATCTTTCTCCACGCCCATAGGAGAAATCTTTGTGACCTTGCCATTGAACGTTTTGTCTTTGTAGGACTCAACCTTGATCCGCGCCGGCTGGCCAATGTAAACCCTGCCGATATCGGATTCATCGACCTTGCCTTTGACATAGACCTCACGGATATCGCCCAGCGTCATCACCAGCGTTGCCGACGAACCCAGCACCAGGATCGAGCTTACGGCTGAACCAACTTCCACGTCGCGTGAAAGCACCATGCCGTCAATGGGCGAGACGATGGTTGAGTTCCGATATTCCTTTTCTTTCTCCTCAAGCTGGGCCTGTGCCTCTGCCACCTGGGCTTCTGCCTGCTTCAGCTTGGAGCCGGCGGAAACCACATTGGCTTTGCCCAACTGCTGTTTATTGACCGCCATTTCATAGTTGCGCTGCGCGTCATCCAGTGAAGACTCTGAAACCACGCCATCTTTGGCCATCTTCTGGGCGCGTTCATAGGCACGCTTCAACGTGGGAACATCTGGCCCTTCGGCATCCACTTTGGAGCGCTGTAAATCCGCATCCGCGGCATGAGCTGCGGCCTCGGCCGCCTGCAGTGAAGCTTTTTCCTGGTTCACCTGCGCCAGAATTTCAGCCTTATCCAGCTCTGCCAGCACCTGGCCTTTTTTCACGTTCTCGCCGTAATCGACTAGTAGTTGCTGCACAATTCCGCTGGCCTTGGATTTAACTTCCACGTTCGTCAGCGGGAAAATCTTGCCTGTCGCCACCACGCTCCTGGCCAGGTCGCCGCGTTCTACTTTTGCCAGCTTGGAAGAATCAATCTTGGTGCTTCCGTGCGTTGCTGCAACCAGCCCAACGACTATCAAAACTAAGACGATGAATGCGCTCAGGATATAAACGACCCGTCTGCTTTTTTTCTTGCCATTTGCCATGGTGACAACCTCAATTGAGTATTATCGCTGTTGAATACGTCGGCCAGGGTTGGGAAGTTCCATGAAAAGATGACGAATCTCTTCTTAGCCGTCGCAGGTTAGACCTTAGTTCCAGTAAAAAGTCAGCAAAGTTCAGGGAAACATTGTACTTTTGTCCTTTCTGTCTTAAGGCCCTGCCGGTATATCATTAGAACTCCATGGTCACCCTGGTGCTCCTCAGGATCATCCTGGTGGTTCTTCTTGTGGCGGCGAATGCCTTCTTCGTTGCCGCGGAATTCGCCATGGTCAGCGTGCGTGACACGCGCATCCAGCAACTCATTGAGCAGCGCCGCATTGGCGCCCGCACTGTCCGCAAAATCCAGCAACATTTAGACGTGTTTTTGCCTGCGGTTCAATTTGGCGTCACTCTTGCCAGCCTGGGCCTGGGCTGGGTCGGTGAAGGAACGCTTGCCGCCATCCTTATGCCATGGATGGAGCACATCCCTTATGGACATTTCTATGCTCATGGATTTGCCGCCACCATCGCTTTTTTGATCATTACCTACTCCCTTATCATTCTTGGCGAACTCGTTCCCAAGTCCCTGGCATTAGAACGCGCGGAACGCGTGGCTCTTGCAGTGGCTGGCCCAATGGATTTTTTCATGACCCTGGCACATCCATTTCTTGTGCTCATGAACAAGTCCGCTAATCTTGTGCTGCGTGGCTTTGGGTCCCGCCTGCGGCGTGAAGGTGGCGCGCATTCTGCTGATGAGCTCAAGCTGATTGTTACCGCCAGCCGCCGGCTTGGCCTGCTCCCAGATGCAGAAGAAGAGATGATTCACCGCGCCCTTGACCTTGGGAACCTGACGGTCCGCGAAATCATGGTGCCGCGCCACAAAATCTTCTCGCTCTCTGCAGACATGCCTTTGAATGAAGCCATGGCCAAGGTTGTGGAAGAGCAGCACTCACGCGTGCCTGTCTATGATCCGGAAAAAGGCCGCGAGAATATCGTGGGCCTGCTTTATTCCAAAGACCTTTCCCGCCTTATGCTCATGCGTCTCTCCGCCGGAGAAATTTTTTCCCAGCGCGCCGGCGATTTGAAAGTCCGCCAGATCATGCGTGAAGTGCTTTACGTGCCTGAAAGTAAAACGCTCGACGATCTTTTGCTCGAATTTCAAAAGCGCAAACGCCATCTGGCCGTGGTAGTCGATGAATTCGGCTCCATCAGTGGATTGGTCACCGTGGAAGACGTGCTGGAGCAGATTGTCGGCGAACTGGAAGATGAGTTTGACGTGGCCCAGCGTCCTGCCGTTGCGCTGGCTTCTGGCGCCGTAGTGCTCGACGGCGGCTCTAACCTGCGCGACCTGGAAAATCAATATGAGATTACGCTGCCGCGTGAGCAGGGTTTTGAAACGCTGGCTGGCTTTGTCATGGCGCAACTCGGCCGAATTCCCAACGGTGGTGAACATTTTGAGTACGATGGTCGCCGCTACACCGTCCTTCAGATGGAAGGCCACCGTATTGTGCGCGTAAAGATTGAGAGTCTCAACCAGCCGAAGCCGCTGGAACCAGCTATTTAGTTTCCTTTTCTGAGATCCCGAGCTTTAGCGAGGCATTCCCTATCGTTGCCACAAGCTCCAGTCAGAACATAATTTTTTCATTGATCATCTGAATGATCTGGAGCAGGCGCATCCGGAAGAGAGGGCCCCATCACCGCTCGATTTCCAGACTGCGCCTGCGTAACAAACTAGTTCACGTGTTGGCTTGTGATCGTTGAACGTATTCTTGTTTTTTCTGGCTGGTTCCGCGTGCCAATAGGCAGGATCATGGGTACCCGGCTGCGATATTCGGCATATTCCTGATGAAAGCGGACCAGGTCCCGTTCTTCAAATTGAATTGCAATCAGAATATAAGCCGTGGTTGCAATGGTGAACACCAGGTGCGCCGCCGTCATCGTTGGAGCGGACCAGAACACAAGCAGCCAGCCTAAATACAAAGGATGCCGTACAAAGCGATACATTCCCGGCGTTCCGAAACGCAGCTGTGTGTAAGGCCGTCCAATCAGGTTCAGCCAGACCTGGCGCAGCCCGAAGAGATCAAAGTGATTGATGAGGAAGGTTGCCGCCAGCACAATCAGCCAGCCAATCGCAAACAATACGTCCAGGGTCAATCGCAGCGATGAGTTTTCAACCGACCAGACCATGCCGCCCATGGGCTGCCACTTCCAGAAAAGCAGGATCAAGGCAACGCTGGAAAAGAGCACATACGTGCTGCGCTCCACCGTTTTGGGTACGATGATGGTCCACGCGTCTTTGAACCATTGCCGCGCCATAATGCTGTGCTGCAGGGCAAACAGTCCCAGCAAACCAAGATCAATGGTGAATGCTCTTGCGAATGGTACCTGGGTGCCGGAATCAATGGATTTGGGAACGCCGAAGTTTCCCAGGAAACCAACCGCATACAGGAAGCTTGCAAGAAATGCCACATAGCAAGCCACACCGTAGAAAAAAGCTGTCATCCGTCTGAACATTTGTTCTCCTTGGAAAAATGCAAGCCGCCCCTTTCCCCAAGTAGAGCAGGAGCGGCTCGCTGTAATGTAGCTATTAACGCTCGGAACGATGGCTTGAGTCCTTCAGCCAGGCTTATTTATTTCTGCCTTTTTTCTGACGCAAGAAAAAAGAGCGCAACACGTGCGCTCTGTCAGTTGAACGAAATTGGGCCTGGTTAAGCCATAGGGATAACCTCTGGGATTATGAAAAGCTATAGCGATCAGCTTCCAGGCCGGCCATGAGAGCTTTGAAGCGTGGATGATTGTGGACTGTAAGAAAGTCCGGATCTTGCTCAATCCACTCTTTGTGGCCAAAGCCCTTGAGAAAAGCTTTTTCCAGGCAATCGATGGCCTTCTCCGGCTCGCCAAGCAAAGCGTAGTCGCACGCAACGTTGTAGAGAACAGAAGGCTCCTCCGGGTTCATCGATAAAGCGCGCTCTGCCCATTCCAGCGCCCGGGCATTTTCACCCAGCCCGCAGAGGGCGCCAGCCTTCATATAGACCGCCCGGACATCGTGCGGGTGGAATTGAAGATGGCGGTCGATTCTTTCCAGGCATTCCCGGAAAATCTCGCGGGCTTGATCCATGCGGTCCAATGCACGGAAACAGAGAGCACGGAGTGAGAGCGACTGGAAATCGTCAGGGCTGACTTCGCTGGCCTGTCCAAACAGAGTAGCGGCTTTTTCAAATTGACCCTGCGCGAAACATGAACGGCCATAGAAGTAGTAGGCTTCAAACAGTTCGTCACACAGCCCAAGCGCCGTTTCAAATTCCTCTCGAGCTGCCTCATGGTCATTGTTTAAGAAGAGTGCAAGCCCAAGCGAGGCATGAGTTACCGGAGATTGAGGATCCAACTCCACTGCGTGGCGGCTGGCGGAAATGGCCTCACGCAAGTTATCTTCCTTGGCTTCAAACCACATATAGAGGAAGGAGCAGCAATCCGCCACGCCGGCGTAAGCGCGGGCATAGTTCGGATCAATCACTATGGCCCGGGCAAACATCTGCCGCGCAAATTCCAGGCTCTGGCGCGTCAGTTGGTAAAAAAACTGGCGGCCACGCAAATAGTAGTCATACGCCTGAATATTGTTCGTGGGAATCTTTTCGATCTCGCTCTTTTCTTTCTCGGTCAGAACCACGCGCAATGCCACGGCGATGTTCTTGGCGATCTCGTCCTGAATGGCAAATACATCCTCCATCCGGCGGTCGTACCGTTCAGCCCATACGGAATGCCCGGTGCATGTTTCAGAGAGCCGGGCCGTGATCCTGAGCCGGTTGTCGGCCCTGCGGATGCTTCCTTCAAGAACAAAGGCTGCGCTCAACTGCTGGCCAATCCCTGTGACAGGCAAAGGCTTGTCTCGAAAAGCCAGCACCGCTGAGCGGGGGAAAAGCCTGAGCTCACGGATTTTTTCCAGCTCCGTGATCACATCTTCCGTCATGCCGTCGCGGAAGTACTCGTCTTCCTTGTCGCCACTCAGATTTTCAAAATAGAGCACGGCAATGGACTTTCGTTGTGCCTCTGGCTCTGTTCCCTCTGTTGCTGGCGCTGCAGGCGACAGAGCATTCGTGACAGGCGCAACAAACCTGTAGCCCACGCGCGGCACGGTTTCAATATAAGGATCGCCGTTGGAGCGTTCACCAAGTGCTTTGCGCAGCAGGGAGATGTTCTTGTTGAGATTGTTTTCTTCCACTATTGCGTCAGGCCAAAGCTGACGCAACAGGTCTTCCTTGAGGAGCAATCGCCCGGCGCGCTCCACAAGTATGCAAAGTGTTTCGAACGCTTTCAGTTGCAGCGGGACTTCAATCCCTGAGCGCAGTAGACGGTGTTCGGCCGTATCCAGTTGGAAGGGCCCAAACTGATAGATCGAAATTCTGTTCATGACTGCTCACAAAAAAGTAATAAAAAAGCAACCGCTCTGAAAGGATTCCCGGAAAGTTTGTGTTGCCTAATCAGAAAGTGGCGAACGTTGAATCTGTATGTATCACGATTCAACATCGCACCACAAGGATTCAAAAAAATTAAGGCAGAGGAGAAATATTTTAGTGACGGATTTGCTTCCAAACCACGACCCTCGAGAATACAACGCTTCCGTTCTGGTTACGGCCCTTGATTTTCTGCGGCGTCAGCCCTGGAAAGTGTTTGCCGCAACCGCATTAGACGCCGCCAAACGGTTTTTGACGTTGGGTGTGCTTGCCGCCTTGTTCCTTCCGGCCATGGCGCAAGCACGAAGCTATGACGTGATGCATGCTGACGTGCCTTTCAAGTTTGAGATCGGCCATCGGACGTTTCGTCCCGGCCATTATGACTTCATCATCGTGGGGCCAGGCCTGCTGGCGCTGCGTGATGCCCATGCCCATATCATTGCCTCGCTCGTTGTTCGCGAGCGTGAAACCAATACGCCACAGCCAACTTCCAAGCTGACGTTTAACCGGCAGAAGAAGAATTTCCAGCTTGCCGAAGTATGGATAGAACGCCACTCCCAGGTTTTGGAGGTTGTGGGAGAAGAGCTTGCCATCCAACAGCATCCGACTTACAAGCCGGATGTGCCGTCAGCGGCAGTGAACTCAATGTTCGAACGCCGCCAAACGGGGATCAAGTACTAGCAGAATAGTTTTATGGGGCCGCTTATAAGCGGCCCCATAAATTTCCTGATATTGCTGCAAATGCTATTTTCTAGTCACGCGAACAGGAGCATGTGGAATATGCACTGTTCCTCCGCGATGCACAACCAGACCTATACGTACACGGGTAATCCTGACCCGACAGTCCAAAGCAATCCCACACGTGGTATCGCGAACACGAATAAACTGGGTCTGCTCGCCGCTGATCATCCAGGCGGTAGCGTTGGTTGTGTGGTTGGTCTGGTCCACATAATAGGCAGCAGTCAGGTCGATATCTGCAGCATCAGCGTTCAACTGCATGCAATTGTCTGGCGCAGGGCCATTAGTGGCAGAGCAATACTCTTCATCATGCTCCAGAATGATTTTTCTCCTGGAGCCGGTAATAAAATAGCGTGTTGTTACTGTTGGAATTCTGGAGTCTGCTGTCCATCGGTTCAGGTCTTCGGCAAAAGCCGGAGATAGTTGGCTCATCTTGAGCGGCTCATCGGAGACCTGGCGGGAAAAAACGTTCACAGCCGGGGTTGGTTCGCCGTTTGTCGGATGAAAATAGAATGCTCCAAGCCCAATGCCATCCTGCAGATCAATCCATAGAAATGCTTTGCCGGCAAGATACGGTCCCATGTGTCCAGACAAAGTCAGGTATCTCCCGTCGCGGATGCTTACAGGTATGGATGAGCCTTTCATTACCGCATCCAGTGCTAAATCGAGCGGCATATCGCGCCCATAGTGAAACTCACAATCGGGAACAAAGCTTTTCATTAGCTTTTGAAACTGTTTATCACGAAACAGCTTGTCGGACGACTGGCCGTCAAAGTGTCTCAGGAATGCCAGATGATCGGCTGAAATCGGATTCTGGAAGATAGCTTTGTCATAAACCGGTGCCGTCTGCTGTTGATCATCTGCCTGCTGGTCCTGAGCTTGTGGCTCTTGTGACTGCTGTTGTTGGTCTGCCCGCGGTGATTGCGCCGCGGAAGATGCTGCTTCCTGTGCATGTAAGAGTGAAGTGTGAAAGGTAAGCGCAGTAACAAGTAGAGATGCGGCTAAGACTCCAGGCACAAATACGCGAGAAGGGCGCATGTCCGTGTGATCTCCTTATTTAGTTGGGAGCCGAATGGCGAGAATTGTATAACAAGTCTCGTAGAATAGAATGCTTGGTTTTAGGATTATTGCTAAATAGTTATTAGGCGTATCTATCGGGTCTACTAACATCAATCTAGCTTACTTTTCTTTACCTGGCATGCTTGCCCACCAGTAGGTCGGAAGAGTGCGACCGTTCGCGTAAGGAATACGCGGCCGTATTCGGCGCCGAAGCACCGAAATAACGTCTTTGTTAACATAAGTCTCGGCGTGCTTCGATATATCACAACCCGGCTCCTTTACATGGTTCCTGTCATGTGGCTGGTTGTTTCAGTCGTTTTCCTGCTGATTCACCTTGTTCCCGGTGACCCCATTGAGCAGATGCTGGGTGAAAATGCTGCCGCCACTGATCTGCAAGCTGCCCGCCACGCATTCGGAACTGACGTTCCACTGCCACGGCAGTACGTGAATTACTGGAAGGGTGTCCTTCATGGTGATCTGGGTCAGTCACTTCGCTTTGATCAGCCTGTTCGCCGCGTGATTCTTCAACGATACCCCTCGACTTTAAAGCTGACCGTTGCTTCCATGATCGTTGCCTTGCTGATCTCAATCCCAGCGGGCGTCCGCTCGGCGCGAAGACGAAATCGCTGGGACGATCGCACGCTCAGCGTCTTGAGCCTATGGGGATTGTCCTTTCCAAACTTTGCCCTGGGACCGATTCTGATTTTATTTTTTGCCATCCATCTAGGATGGCTCCCGGTTTCCGGATCAGGCTCATTTGCTCATTTGATCTTGCCATCCATCACCATGGGAGGCGCTCTGGCAGCGATCCTTACGCGTATGGTCCGCACAGCCATGCTGGAAGAGCTCAGTCAGGATTACATTCGCACGGCACGTGCCAAAGGACTTTCAGAAAACGTCGTAGTTTATAAACACGCGTTACGCAATGCCCTTGTGCCGGTTTTGACGGTGGTGGGCCTGCAATTTGGCGCTTTGTTGGCTGGCGCTATCGTAACCGAGACAATTTTTTCCTGGCCCGGAATCGGCCGCCTCACTATCACTGCCATCAGCAGCCGCGACTACTATTTGGTGCAGGGCTGCATTCTGATGATTGGCCTGACCTACGTTGTGGTCAACTTCCTGACCGATCTGCTGTATTCCTTTGCCAATCCAAGAATCAGGCAGTAAGTCCGGGCAGAGCGATCATTTCTGCCCAGGCTTTGTCATTTTTTATTGCAAAGGCTGCCAGGTTTTGCATTCACCCCATGAAACAGGTGCTGTGAGAGGCTCACCTATATGCATTCGGATCACAGCATCTGTAACCGAGCAAAAGCTCTTGGATCCATTACCGGCGCTGGCTGGAGTTGCTGTCACAACATAGTTCTGACAGCTTTCCTGTATGCAGGTGCCTTTTAAGATAAAGCGATAGCCATCTTTCATGCACCAGTTGCCGGCCATGCAAGATGAATTGCCAAGTGTGCTATCCAATAAGCAAGCGTGTCCGGGAGAGCCAGCGCCTGCGCATTTTCCATCTGCTGGCGGTCCCAACGATGCCAGGCTTGGCGCATATCCCTTGGCAGGGTATGTCACTTTATAAGTCCGCTCTGCGGTGTTAACAGTTCGTATCCCGCCAACAGCAACGGCTTCATTCGCTGCGGAGCGTGATTTGATCAAGTTGGGCATGATCACCGCAGCCGCAATCAATCCTGTAGTCATGTCAAAATTAACCTTGCTGCTGGCCATTCCTTTAAGTGAACTGGGTTCACCGTAGAGGTAAAAGACATTGGGCTGAGGTTTATCCTGCTGGAAGTTGGTGGCTAACTGGCGTACTTCCGGCGGCAATTGAGTAAGCATGGAACTCAATAGCTCGCCCACATTTTGATAGATCACCGCAGAAGCATTTACGGGCTGACCCGGCTGCAGGGATGCTGTCAACTTGCCGGATTTCCCCAGGGACTCGCCGCTATGGTAAATCCGCAATGCCTCACGGGCTGTATCGACGCTGGACGCAAGGACCAGATAATTTCCCATAATGAAGTAGCAGGTTTCACTCGGCTGTCCAGACGGCGACGGCTTCCTCAAAATGTTAAGTGTTACGCCAGCTTCTTCTTGCTGCTCGTTCGGCATGCCACTCGCCGTCAGGATCTTGTTCAGCGTCTGTTGTACTCCAGCAGGGTCCTGAACACGGAGAATGAATTTGAATGCTCCCATCGGCTTGGTCTGGGGTTCGCCCGCCGGCAACATTGGTGGTTGCTGCATTTCAAAAACGACTTCTCCACTAAACTTGCTCAATAGGTCCTGTCTTAAATTGATATTGAGTTGAGCCTCCATCTGTGGCAGTGAGGCAAAAGCTGAGGGTCCGATGAGCTCCTGTAAATCGTCAAAGAGATGACCGAAATCCTTGAGTATTACGTCGCCTGCCATGTAAGCCTTGCTTGAAACGAAATCGAGGCCACCCATAGGCGCTGGAGCAGAAATCCAGGAAGCTATCCCATGTCGCGCTCCATTGAAAGCCATTTCCCCCTGGGTGAATGACTTTCCACCGATAAGCCGGTTCTCTGATACTATGTAGCGCGCGTCGGAAAAGCCGCTCTTTTCCAGTATCGCCAGGGCTTGTGCCTGCGCTGGTGGGATCAACCCAATCAGCTTCTGCGCATCCATGCCGAACACGCTACTAACACTACCCTTATAAGATCGTGCCAGGCGTTGCCCCAACGGACTGGCCGCGAATTTTGCGCCATTGTCGTCAAGCTGAGTATTGAACGCGCGCAGTGAACTGGCACTGAACCCCATGATCACAAGGTCCTGGCGAATCAAAATGGCTGGTTCTTTACCGGTAATTGTCGCCAACGCCTGTGGGTCCACAATTTGTATGCGGCTATTTTTGTCTGTGATGTGGTCGTTGAGTTTTTCCAGCGCTTCCTTGATCTCCGGTTTTTTGACCTCAGCAATCACAAAAAACAAGGGGTCCTTGTCCTTTATGCTGCCGGTAATTACAACTTCGTCCCCCAGAAGTTTTGCAAGATCACAAAACTGTTGTACCCCGGATTCAATCTTCGGCTCGGTGGCATCAAGTTCGTTCTTTTTTAAAAATTCGCGGAATGAAGCACTTTCCTTCAGCTCTTGCTGGAAGATCTGCAGAGCTTGCTGTAGTGTGTCGCCATAATTCGGAAACGCAGCATAAAACGTGCTGGACGCGGGAAGCCGGGAAAGGATATTGCTTTGCGTTCGTGGCGCTGGATACTTTACCTCGTTTATTGCGCGCGTTGAAAATTTCTGGATATCAGCCATGAGTGCTTTGTCTTTAAAGAGATCTTCAAGCCATTTGGACTCTTCTGATGTCGCCGCTTGAGCATTGAGAGTAGTGTGGGTTGGGGCTGATGGTCCGCTCTGCCCAGTTTTTTTCTGGCTCGGGCTTTGCGATGAACTCTGCAACGCGGCAGCTGAAATATTCAGGCAAACAATCACGGCCGCCACTTGAAGATATAAATATTTTCTCAGGTACGAAGACAGGCCATGGCACCTTTTCGCGGTACATGCCTCATCGCTCACACTCAGGGTAGGGCGCATTCAAAATCCTCTCTTGTTAGCTATCGGGGTGATTCAAAGATAGTATGAAGCTGGAATATTTTCGAGATAAATTACGCGTTAACTGCCAAAAAGTTCAAAGTTTACAACCTGTAATGTCAGAATAGATATAACACTTTAGTAATTGGGCACGAGCGTTCGCAATAGATAACTTGCTAACTATTAGTTAAGAACTTTCTTTATCTATTTGAAGTATTTTTGCACTCAAGTTTCCAGGGGTTATCTCAAGTTTCCCCACACTGATCGGCAGCTTGAATCTTCTTGGCCCGGCGCTGCCCGGATTGAAGTACAAAACGTCATCTTTCCATTCTTCTTTTGGCTGATGTGAGTGTCCGCTGATGACCGCTGCGAAGCCCGCAGCCTTGGGGTTGAGATCTAGCGCCTTCACGTCATGAATAACGTAGATATGCATCCCAGCAAGTTCTACCACTTCAGTTTCAGAAAACTCTTTTGCCCAGACTTGCGTGTCGATATTGCCGCGGATCGTCGTGACCGGCGCAATCTTCCTCAACTCAGGAATAATTTCTGGTGAACCAATATCTCCAGCGTGAATGATGTGGTCTGACCCGCGCACCAACTCGACTGCCTCAGGGCGAAGCAGTCCATGCGTGTCGGAGATTACTCCAATGATCACAGTCCTGCTTCAATCCGCGATCGCGGATCCATAAAGTCGCGCAATGCGTCGCCAATAAAATTGAATGAGAGCACAGCCAGCATTACAGCCAGAGCAGGGAAGAGCACAAGATGCGGCGCATCAAATAGATGTGAGCGGCCATCATTGAGCATGGCGCCCCAGCTAGCGGTTGGCGGCGGAACACCCAGACCCAGAAAGCTCATCGTCGCTTCAGCCAGAACGGCCCCCGCCATGCCAATTGCGGCCTGCACGATTACAGGTTGAATAATGTTGGGCAGGATATGTTTTGTTACGATGCGCCAATCGCTTGCGCCCAGTGCGCGGGCCGCTTCCACAAATTCTTTTTCTTTGACTGCGAGCACCTGTGCGCGGACAAGGCGTGCATAACCAACCCAGCCGCCAATGCACAGGGCCAGGATCAGGTTGAAAATGCCCGGCCCCAGGAAGGCCACGCAGGCAATTGCCAGCAGAATTCCCGGGAATGACAAAAAGGCATTCATCAGGATGATGCTAAAAAATTTGTCAGCCCATCCGCCGTAGTATCCGGCAATTGAGCCAAGTAACAGTCCCAGAAGCAAAGATCCCACTACCACACAACTGCCTACCATCATGGAAATACGCGCGCCGTAAACAACGCGTGAGAGTATGTCGCGCCCAAGTTCATCTGTGCCGAACCAGTGAGCAGCGCTAGGCGGCTGCAGCCGGGAAGGCAAATCAATCGTTGTGGGGCTCTGTGGCGCGATCCATGGCGCAAACAGCGCAAACACCACAAACACAACCACCAATACCATGCCGATAGCTGCCAGTACGTTGTGCCGTCCCAGTGTGGCAGCGGTGTTCCATGTCGTGGAGAAGGCCATGAAATTTCAGTTAATCACAAAGCCGCGCTAGAGACAAAATGCAATTGAGTTATCTGGCGACGGACGGCTGCCAGACTTTCTTCAACGCCCGCAAAAACATTTCATTCTGTTCCGGTGTGCCAATGCTCACCCGTATGCCATTGGGAATGCCCCACGGCGCAAGCGAGCGGATAATCACTCCTTCCGCCTGCATGCGTGCGGTAAAGGCGCCCGCATCTTCATCCACGGTGAAATAGATAAAGTTGGCGCTGGTGGGCACAACTTGTATGCCGATTTCCTGCAGACGCTCCATCAGCCATACTGCTCCCACAGCGTTGTTTTCTACCGTCTTGCGAATGTGACTTTCATCGCGAATAGCTGCCAGCCCCGCGGCTTCAGCCAGAACGGAGACAGAAAATGAATTACGCACTCGGGCAAAAAAACGGAGCAGTTCCGTATCTCCGCAGGCATAGCCCAGGCGGATACCGGCCAGACCATGGGCCTTTGAAAATGTACGCAGTACCAGCACGTTCTGCCGCCCGGCGCGCACATACTCAAACGATCGTGAATAGGTAATGCCGCGCTGCCGCGCAAAATATTCAGCAAAGTCAGAATAGGCTTCGTCCAGAACTACCAGCACGTCATCCGGTACGCGACTCAGGAATGCTTCCGTTGCATCGGCATCAAACATTGTCCCGGTTGGATTATTCGGATTCGCCAGGATGACCACGCGCGTCTGTTCGTTGATAACAGCAGTAATAGCGTCCAGATCGTAGGCATCTCGCCGCATAGGGACCGCGATGTACTGCGCGCCTGTTGTTCGCGTCACCAGCGGATAGCTGATAAAAGACCTGTCACTGCTGATGCAGTTCGTTCCCGGAACCAGCAAGGTCCGTGCCAGAACGTCCAGGATTCCCAGCGAACCATCGGCAATAAAAATCTGCTCCGCTGCCAATTGATGGCGTGCAGCCAGTGCCTGCCGCAGTTCGCTGGCATCGTTGTCTGGATAAAGATTTACATCAGTGGCGGCTGCTCGCATTGCCTCCAGGGCCAGGGGCGATGGTCCAAAAGGGTTTTCATTGGAGGCCATCTTGATCATGGTCTTGCCGGATTCACGCTGGGCCTGCCGCAGCGGTTTGCCGGGAACGTAACCAGCCAGCGCGCGTATGTGTTCCGGAATTCGATCAAGAACTATTTTTGTCATAGGAAAAAGAGATAACAGACGTTTGTATCACAAGCAAACGTGAGTGGGCCATTTCGGACGAGTAACTCTCAATTTTTTGTCACCTGAAAGATTTTTGGTTTTTGATGAAAAATCGCGGCCCCAAAAAGACTAGTGATCTCGTTTGGAGGATTGCCGTATTCCTTTTCGTTCCGTTCTCGGCCGTGATCCTGCACGGCGCGCAGATGCCGTTGAGCGAGAGGCAGTCTGGCGATTGGTCTTCGCAGGCTTGTCTCCACGTCCGGAACGCCGTAGTGCCGCAATTTCGCCCAGCGTGAGTTGGCGAAATTCGCCCGGTTGTACATTGAGCGTCAGCGCGCCATAGCGGACACGCTTGATCTTCTCCACGTGGTGGCCAATCTCTTCAAACATTCGGCGGATCTGCCGGTTCTTGCCCTCAATCAGCGTAACTTCATACCAGGGATTGGCCGCATCTTTCATGATTCGGATCTGCGCAGGCGCAGTGTGTACCTGCTTCGCTCCGCGGTCTCCTGGCTTTGCGCCGATCTTGATCCCCCGGCGCAACTTCTCAATCTCCTCTTCCGTGGCGCGCCCGGCAATCTTTACCAGATAGGTCTTAGGCACGTGGGATGCGGCATTGGTGAGTTTGCTGGCTAGTTCGCCATCATTGGTCAGCAGCAGAAGGCCTTCACTGGCCCAATCAAGCCGCCCCACGGGATAAATGCGTGTGCTCACATTCTTGACCAGGTCCATCACCGTAGGCCGGCCCTCAGGATCAGATACTGTGGTCACATATCCTTTAGGTTTGTTGAGAAGCAGATAGACGTGGCGCTCCGCACCCTGCAGCAACTTGCCATCGACTTTGATGTGGTCTTGTTCGGGATCGGCCTTGCTGCCGAGCTCGGTGACAGTCTGGCCGTTCACGGTCACTCGCCCTTGCGCGATCAGTTCTTCGGCTTTGCGGCGGGAAGATATCCCGGCAGCCGCGATGATCTTTTGCAGGCGTTGTGAAGGCATACTTAGCCCCCAGTGCTTTCAGAGGCAATCTGATCGGCTACCTGCTCGTCCGCCTTGTCGTGCTCAGGGTCTGAAGAGACAGTTGGCTCTGTCACATTTTCCGGGACTTCGGCCTTATCTTCTTCCATCTGCTCCACGCCGCCATCTTCATCACTTTCGTCTGTCCCGGGTTGCTCCCGTTCGCCAGGAGTGCCCGTTGCATCGGGGATAGCTTCGCCTGTGCCAAAAAGCTCGTCCTGCATCTCGCCTGCGGCGAGCTTTTCAAACTCTTCAAGGCTGGGTAGCTCGTTCAGATCGCGAAGACCGAAACGCATAAGGAAATCCTTGGTGGTCTTATAAAGCATCGGCCGGCCCACCACGGCCTTTCTGCCTGCCGTCGTAATGAGTTTGCGCTCCAGCAAAGTGCCAATAACACCCGCGGCATCTACGCCGCGAATATCGCTGATCTCAGGAACAGTCACAGGCTGCTTGTAAGCGATCACCGCCAGCGTCTCCAGCGCAGGCAAAGAAAGGCGGATTGGCGGCTTCAGGCTCTTGGAAAATCCCCGGACAACATCATGATGCTCTGGCTTGGTGGACATGCGATAGCCGCTGGCCACCACTCGAATTTCAATGCCATGTTCTGGGTCTGAGTAATCAGCAATCAGCTCTTCAAGGTACGGCTTAAGCAACTCACGCAGCTCGGCCTTTTCAGATTTTTCTTTTGTCTTTTTTGCTGGTGATTCCTTGGCTTTGGTCGCAGCTTCGCTCGCTGGCGGCTCGGAGTCTTCCACCGCGCCCAGATGATCTTCGGCCTGTTCAGGCGCAGGTTCCTCGCCGGTGGTTTGCTCGGGCTGCGGCAGCGGTTCCTGCGTTGCTTCCGATGGCAGGGTCGTCTTCAGGGCGAGCAAATCTTCTTTAAGAAGAGCAGCCATCTGGTCAAGCGTGATGGGTTCTTCTGCTGCGTAAATCAATGCTTCAAGTTGGGCTTTAATACTCATGTTTAGCAATTAGCAATTGGCAGTAAGCAAATTGCTGATCACAACCTATGGATTCCTTTTTTCAATTTCTAAACTCTTGTTTCAACCTGCTGGCATTTGCTTTAGCTGGACTCATTGCCAAATGCTAATTGCCAATTGCTCTATCTCCAATCATCCCGCACTGAAGAGCCTTCTCCCAGAACGGTATCAAACATCGGGTGCTTCTTGATCAGCACCTCGCCGAACACTGCTTCCTGCCGCAATAGCACGGCCTGCAGGCGCACTAACTCCAGCAATGCTAAAAAGGATGCAATCAACGCATGCCGTGATGTCACATGCTGCAAAAGCCGCTTCAGCCGGATTGGTTTGTCTTCCATCAATAGGCGACGGCGGAAATACTCAATCATCTGGCCTACGGTGACAGTCTCTTCATTAACCTGAAGAATGGGCCGTTCTTTGGCGCGGTCCAGGATTTCCTGAAATGTGCGCACCAGGTCAACCACATCAGCGGCAAGCTCCGCTTCGGTCCCTTCCGCGTCCTTGAATTCTTTCATCGAAGGATTGCTGACCACAGCTTCTTCAATCTGCTGCTTCTGCATCAGCATCTGGGCGGCGTTCTTGAATTTTTCGTGTTCCAGCAGCCTCTGCACCAGCTCTTCGCGCGGGTCTTCCAGCTCGCCTGGAGCCGCATCGGGATCGCGCGGCAGCAGCATCTTGCTCTTGATATGGATGAGCAGGGAAGCCATGTAAATAAATTCTGCTGCCACGTCCACGTCAAGGTGCTTCAGGTTCTCCACATAGCTCAGGTACTGCGCGGTAATCAGCGCGATGGGAATGTTATAGATGTCAATGTCTTGCTTGCGGACAAGGTCGAGCAGCAGGTCAAGGGGCCCATCATAGACCGTGCCAACGCTCACCGAGAACGGGAACTCGTTCGCCTGCGGCTTTGCGGATTGTGAAGTCTCTGCCATTAAAAAATGGTTGCAGACCGCAGCCGCCTTCGACTGCGATTTTCCTAGTCAAAAACTCACACGCGTGCCTGGTCGCGCACGTGTTCACTCATTCTAAATGTTATTAGCTGCTCCTGCCGACGGCAGAGCTGTGGAATACTCGGCTTTATTGTGGACTTTTACTGGAGCGCGCTGTACTCACCTTTATATTGCTGGATAGAGAGTTCATTTTCAGGCATCACCAGCAGTGTTCCGCTGCCGGCTTTTTTCACCTTCACTTCAACGCCACCGTTATTGCGCGCAAATTTTTTCCAGTGGTCCTGAAGAAGTTTTGGCGGAAGAATAAAGTCGTGGATGTAACGCTCATTATCCTGCGCCAACAGTACCAGCACATTCAGCGGACGGTCCTCGAGCAGGAATGTCCAGCTCCCTGCGCTCTCCTGGGCAGCATACAAACCAACTTTTCTTCCTTTGCGCGTGATAAACGTCCGCGGCCGGTCTTTTTTCAGCGGATAGGTTTTCTGCACACGCTCCAGCCAATCTGCGGTCTGCAACTCCCATCTTTCCTCTTCATTTATCGCCTGTACAATTGACTCCGGCACGCGCAACTGTGCTGTCGCGGCATCCTGCTCCGCCAACTTTTCAACCGCGCCAAGCTTCAGTAAGCCGACGGCTTCACGCACCGCGACCATTGTCTCTTCTGCCGCTGCCGTAGCTTTTTGTGCTCCGTGAAGAATCGTTTCCTCGAGCTTATCCGGATTCTGCGCCAGCTCGCGTCGCCGCTCGCGGATGGGCTCCAGATGCGTATTCACGCTCTCAATTGCGAGTCCTTTACATTCCACGCAGGTGATTGATGCCTGAGTGCAGCCCTGCGTAATGTAAGCCAGCCGCTCCTTATCACTGAAAATCTGGTGCAGATTACCCACTGGGCACTGGCTGGGATTGCCACGGTCGCTCAGCTTAGGGCGGTCGGTGACGCTGCCTTTTATTTTCTGTTCGACAGCGGCTGCCTCATCGCTCAGCAAGATTGAATTGCCATACGATTTGGACATCTTGCGCTTGTCCGTGCCCAGCAGTTTGGGGGAAGGCGTGAGCAGTGTCTGAGGCTCGGGAAAGACAGGCTTGTCCTTGAGTTTATAAAAATGATTGAAGCGGCGCGCTACTTCGCGCGTGAGCTCAATGTGCGCCTCCTGGTCTTCACCCACGGGCACAAAATTTGGCCGGTAAATCAGAATGTCTGCCGACTGCAGCAATGGATAGCCGAGAAATCCATACATATGCAGGTCTTTGTTCGGCATCTGTTGTTGTTGCTCTTTGAAAGTTGGAACACGTTCCAGCCAGCCCAGCGGCGTGATCATGGAAAAAAGCAGATGCAACTCCGCATGCTGCTTCACATGGGATTGCACAAAGATGGAGCACTTTTGTGGATCAAGCCCGGCAGCCAGAAAGTCGAGGATGACTTCCAGTGAGTTATCGGCCAGACGTGAAGTGTTGTCGTAATCCGTGGTAAGCGCATGCCAGTCGGCCACAAAGAAAAAACAGTCGTGGGAGCTCTGGAGCTTTACCCAGTTTTGCAACGCACCAACATAATTACCTAAATGCAGCTTGCCTGTGGGACGCATGCCGCTGAGTACACGCGGCCGTGAATTTTGCTGTGAATCTGACATGGATTTAAGAGTGTAAGAAAACGTTTTAAGGAATCAGAAGCCAGGCAGTGCGTATTCATTTAGTCGCCTGGCTACTCAATAATTTAGCAGAACAGCGTACAGCAATCGATTGAGATGCCGACCGAAAGCGATCGCCAAAAACTAATCCGCGCTCTTTTCCTTCGCGCCTTGCAGCTGCGGCGCAATCGACTTTACCTTTACCGGCTTTGCAGGAATTCCAACAGCAATGGTGTAAGGCTCAATGTCTTTGGTCGCCACGCCCATGGAGCCCAGCAGGCCATGCTCATGCACACGCACACCGCTCATAACCGTGGAGTGATAGGTAATGCGGGCTCGCGGGCCGATCTCTGTTTTCCGGTTGGTCACAATCATGCCGTCATTAATATCGTGGTCGTGCGAATAAACGTTGGCATAGTCAGAAACCGAGCTGCCTTCATGAATCACGATTTCCCCGCGATCATCCAGCAGCACATATTTATGGATGACGGAGTTGTCCTCTATCGTGAGGTTGTAGCCGTAAGAAACTTCCACGCCGTGGAATATCTTCACATTCTTGCCAATATGCTTGAGCACGTGCCTGGCGATCATGTAGCGCATGCGGAACCCGAGCCAGTGGTCCAAGCCAATCGGAGAGCGGTCAAACATCATCCAGAACCAGATCAGCGGTTTGCGTTCGGCATATTTCTGCGCATCTACGTCGCCGTAATATTCGGGCTCAAGTGAGGCATTACGCGGATCAAAGCTGTGGATCAGCGCCTGCTCAGCCAGCGGCGCGTTGGGCGAAGGGTCAGCATAAGGGCGCCCAAGATAAAGCTCATGCAGGGTATTGCGCACGACGGCACAGCGATGCTCGATGTCACGGTTGGCAAACTGTTCATCGAGCTTCTGGATCCAGTCCAGAAACACCTTCTCAGCCTTGGGAGTCGGCTGAATATTGCGGTATTCGTAGCGCGGCATACAAGCCCCTCTGTCTCAAACTAACAGCGAATAATCAATCATATAACGGACGCTGATTTCATCAGTTCCCATGCCATCCTGGACCGATACAAATTCGATTTTCCACCGAACCTTTAGGGCTCACTTTTTAACGGCTTAAATTGGCGCTAACCCATCAGTAACTCAACATTGACATTAGACTATTAAATGTTTCCCAATTTGGGAATTGTATTCATTGGTTTTTGCTAGCCCATTCTATATAAAATTAGGCATAACTCCTGAGTTAACAATGAGTTACCACAGTACTCTTGTTGCCTGATACCAATGGAGATATAAACGACCCACTTCCGGGATCAGTTTAACTGCATTACTCAAGAAAGACGGTTATAGGGATAGAAAGTTTATGTGCAGCTTAGCTAGTTGGTCCGTGAAAGTCGGGAAAACTGGTTTTCTCGGTTTCATCATTGTTATTTCGATCGCGGCGCAAGCCCAGGACGACAGCGTCAGTATCAAGCCTGTTCCCGTCCTCACTGGCTCGGTCGCATATTTCACCCGCGTCACTGGTGGACAATACCAGGATGCTCCTTCCATCAGCCCACTTCTCTTGCTGCCATTAGGCGATAAATGGTTAATTGAAGCCAAAGGTTCGGATTCAGATACATACGCAAAAAATACACTTGGCGACTATGCCGGTACAAATTCGTACGGCATGTCTTACGCGCAGATCGATTACATTGCCAATCGCTATATGACATTGGTCGGCGGGCGGTTTACTACGCCGTTCAACATTTATGGCGAGCGCCTGGCACCCAACTGGATTCGCGCGTTGCAAGGCTCGCCGTTGACGTCATCAGAAACCAGCGGTTCTGCTCTTGGTGGTATGGTGCGCGGCGGCATCGCCGGTAATGACACTTTCAATTTTAATTACGCAGTTTATTTTTCTTCAAACAACACAAATCACATTGTTGCGACTGATCGCTCCACGGGCAGCCGCATCAGTTTTTTCCTGCCGAAGCAGAGACTGGAAATCGGCGGATCATTTCAGCAGGTGCTGCAGGCAGACCGCGCACATGCTTCAGGAGCTTTTCTGGAGTGGCAGCCCAATCACGCACCGCTAACGATTCGCTCAGAGTTTGCGCGGACATCAGGCACGAAGGGGACGGGATACTGGGTTGAAGGCACGTATCGCCTGAGCCAGATTTCAGCGTTACGCCGGTTGGAATTGGTCGGACGCGGACAGCAGTTCTTTGCCGCGGACAATCTCTCAGCAGCAACCATCAAGAAATTAGGCACGCTGGGGCAGAACGTGCAAGAAGGCGATGGCGGCTTGAACTATTACCTGACCAGCGATGTGCGTGCCTCAGCCAGTTATGGCCGGCAATTCATTGTTAATAAAGACACCAACCTTTGGACAGTCGGCATGACCTATCGCTTTGTAATGCCGATGTGGCCGGGAGGAGCAGCGCGATGAAGATGAGATGGATTGTTCCTGCAATTCTAATAGGTTGCGCCATGTTCCTGGGACTGGCTGCAGAAGCCAGCAGTGGTGGCAGCAAAGACAATGCTAAAGACAGTGCCGCGCCAGCAGCCTCAGCTACTACAACCAATGCAACAGCTGCTACCGCAAACGCGCAGGATGAAGATTTTCATCTGGAAGGCGAGAGGCGCTTTCGCTCAAACTGCGGACGCTGCCATGCCGCGCCGCCCAAGTTTCCGCCGCGAATGATGGCCACCATTGTCCGCCACATGCGTGTGCGCGCCACCATTACAGATCAGGACATGCATTTGATTCTTCGTTATATGACGGAGTAGCCATGCAGAACTTCGATAAAATTCCGGGCCGGTTTGCAGCGTTGCTGTTCGTTGTTTTCTTTGTAGCGTCATTGCCGGCTTTTAGTCAGGCACGTGTCATCGAAGTTTTGGCTGATAAAGACAGCCATTTCAAGATCGCCGGACAGAGCCATCCGGAGATTGTTGTAAAAGCGGGTGAGCCCCTGCTTCTGCGCATCAACGCACGTAAAGGAAAAACATGGAACCGCGACGGAGCGGTGCATGGGTTTACTTTGCTGCGCGCCAAGGACCATAGCAAGATTCCGGGATGGGACTTGGAACTTAAGGCTGGCACACAGGAGTTTTCTCTGACTGCGCCGGCTGAACCTGGTGAGTACGAGGTTTTATGCACCGTGATCTGCAGTGACGATCATGAAGGCATGCGGATGAAATTTACCGTCGTACCCTAGGCAGATTTTTGATTATCGCAGAAAGGCCGGCACGTCAGAGCATTGCGCGCCAGCCGCTAGCAATAGGGGAGAATATTTCAATGAGCAACATTCGTAAACCGCGCGCGGCGGCTTTGCTGACTGTCCTGATATTCCTGGCATCTTATTCATTCGGCAAAGACAAACCTAAAGACAACGTGATTACCATACATGGCGCCATTATGGACAGCCAGTGCGCCTACAACGTCCACTCCGACACTCATTCACACGATTGGATGACCAAACGCGGAGTTCAGGGCGCCAACAATGAAGAAGCATGCACACAGCACTGTGTGAAAGACCTGGGCGGCAGCTACGTTCTGGTGGCGAAGAGTGAGGTCTATAAACTCGACGACCAGATCAAGGCTGAGCAGTTTGCCGGCAAGAAGGTGAAGGTAAGCGGATCTCTTGATGCCTCTAACCACACAATGCATGTGTTTGATTTGGAAGAAGACAAGTAAACAGTTTTTCGACTGACCAAGGCTTGAACGACTTATGGCTGCGCCCAAAATGCGCAGCTTTTTTATTTGCGCGCCAGATATCGGTTGAACCAGACTGAGCCTTTCAGGAATCTAATAACAGCGCATAAATTCTTGTGGCGAATCTTTTACGAATAAAGGTAAAATAGAGAGATGCATTCCCCTGTTCCTGAATCCCTGGCATGGGCCCATCCCATTGTCCAGGAATGGTTTATCAAGAAATTCGGCACGCCCACGGAGCCCCAGGAGCAGGGCTGGCCACATATCCTTGCCGGCAGGACCACGCTTATTTCAGCCCCAACCGGCTCTGGCAAGACCCTGGCTGCATTTTTAATCTGTATTGATCGCCTGGTCCGCAAGGCGCTGAGCGGAGAACTGACGGACCGGATGGAAATCCTATATGTCTCGCCGCTGAAGGCCCTGGGCAACGATATCCAGAAGAATCTGGAAGGCCCGTTGAGCGAGATCACGGCGCTGGCCGGTGAAAAAGGGCTGCTCATGCCTGAGATCCGAGCTGCTGTCCGCACCGGGGATACGCTCATGCACGAGCGCCAGCGCATGTTGAAGCGGCCTCCGCATATCCTGGTGACCACGCCGGAATCTTTTTATATTCTGCTCACCGCACAGAGAAGCCGCGCCATCCTGGCTGGTGTGAGCACGGTGATCGTCGACGAAATTCACGCCGTGGCCGATGACAAGCGTGGCGCACACCTCGCTCTGTCGCTCGAACGCCTGGATGCTTTAACAGCCTCGCTTCCCGGGTCGAACGGGCAGCGCGCGGTCCGCATCGGCCTTTCAGCTACGCAGAAGCCGATTGAAACCGTCGCGCATTTTCTGACCGGCAACGGACAGCCCGATCCCGTGGTGGTGAACATTGGCCACAAGCGCACCATGGACCTTGCGGTCGAAGTTCCGGGACAGGAGCTTGGGCCGATCGCCAGCAACGAGCTATGGGATGAGATTTATGATCGTATCTCCCAATTGGTTACCGAACATCGCTCCACGTTGGTTTTCGTAAATACGCGTCGCTTATCCGAGCGCGTTGCATTCAATCTGGCGGAGCGATTAGGTGAAGAAGTTGTTGGTGCGCACCATGGCAGCCTGGCACGCAAGCTTCGCCTGGAAGCTGAAAGCAAGCTAAAAAATGGCGAGCTCAAAGTTCTAGTGGCAACTGCATCTCTTGAGCTCGGTATCGATATCGGTCATGTGGACCTGGCGATTCATATCGGTTCGCCGCGCTCCATCGGTGTCTCTCTCCAGCGTTTTGGGCGCGCCGGCCACTGGCGTGGCGCTGTTCCCAAAGGGCGTTTTTTCCCTACCACGCGCGACGAGCTTCTGGAATGTGCTGCATTGGTGCGCTCCATCAACCATGGCGACCTCGACAAGCTCATCATTCCGGAATCGCCTTTGGATATCCTGGCGCAGCAGATTGTTGCCATCTGCTCAGCGGAAGAGTGGGGTGAAGACGAGCTGTTTGAACTAGCGAAGCGCGCCTATCCATATCGCAATCTTGAGCGCAGCGATTATGACGATCTGTTGGTCATGCTCTCTGAAGGCATTGCCTCGCAGCGGGGCCGCTTTGGCGCTTATCTCTATCGGGACCAGGTCAACAAACGGCTGAAAGCACGCCGTGGCGCGCGCATGATCGCCATTATGAATGGCGGCGCAATTCCTGAAACTGCGTTGTACACAGTGGTTGCTGAGCCGGAAGGAACAGTCGTCGGCACCCTGCATGAAGATTTTGCCGTAGAGAGTTTGAAGGGCGATATTGTTCTGCTCGGCAACATGAGCTGGCGTATCCGCCGCATCGAAAACTCTGGACGTGTGCTGGTGGAAGATGCGCATGGCGCGCCACCCTCGATTCCTTTCTGGCTAGGCGAAGCGCCAGGACGCACTGAAGAGCTTTCTTTTCAGCTGGGCGAGCTGCGGCAGGCCATTAGCGATCTTGCGCCGAATACCGTGCCCGGCTTTGTAAACCAGAAATCACCTGAAGTTCTGAACGCCGTGGAATGGCTCAGGCGCGAATGCGGTCTGGATGATTCCGGCGCGGAACAGGCCATTGAATATGTGGTAACCGGGCGTACCGTTCTGGGCGCGGTGCCGACCACAACTACCATCATTGCAGAGCGCTTCTTTGATGAAGGCGGTGGCATGCAGTTGATTGTGCATGCGCCATTTGGCGCGCGCATCAACAAAGCCTGGGGACTTTCCCTGCGCAAGCGCTTCTGCGTCTCTTTCAACTTTGAGCTGCAGGCTGCGGCTACTGATAATGGCGTGAATATCGCGCTGGCAGAGCAGCACAGCTTCCCGCTGAGTGACGTATTTAGTTACCTGCATGAAAACACAGTAAAAGAAGTCTTGCAGCAGGCGGCCTTGCTCTCTCCGCTGCTGGAAACACGCTGGCGCTGGGACGCCAATCGCGCTCTAGCTCTGCTGCGCTTTTGGAACGGTAAGAAGATTCCTTTGCAAGTCCAGCGCACGCGCTCGGCCGATCTTCTTTCTTCCGTCTTTCCCGATGCCGCGATGTGCCAGGAAAATGCGGACGGGCCCATTCGTGTGCCGGACCATCCGCTGGTGCGCGAGGTGATGAAAGATATTTTTCAGGAAGCACTCGACCTGGAAGGCCTGAAAGATGTGCTGCGCAAAATTCGCTCCGGCGAGATCAAGTGCATAGCTGTCGACACGCCTGTGCCTTCGGTCTTTTCGCACGAAATCCTGAACAGTAATCCCTATGCTTATCTGGACGACGCACCGCTCGAAGAACGTCGCGCACGCGCCGTGGAGATGCGGCGCACGCTACCGGAGTCGGTCTTGCAGGAAGTGGGAGCGCTCGATCCAGCGGCCATTGGCGAGGTCCGCACCGATGCATGGCCCGATGTTCGTGACGCCGATGAGTTGGCGGACGCGCTGCAAACGTTCATCGCGCTGCCGGAAAACTTTCAGCCGCTGAATCATCCTGCGCCGGCGCAGGTATGGCGCGGATATCTGGAGACTTTGCGGCAGTCGAATCGCGCGACAAGAGCAAGACTGAATCCATCAGACGATGTTTGGTGCTGGGTTTCCGCGGAAAAAGCTAAAGCCTTTAGCGTGATCTATCCAGATGCTTTATTTGAAGACCAGCTTCCGCCCGTAGGCGAAGCGCCTCCGCAGGAAGATGCGCTCAAAGCCATGCTTACGGGATGGCTTGCGCATCTGGGACCAACAAACGCTTCCACGCTCGCCGGATTGCTGCATTTGCCGATGAGCGAAATCGATAAAACTCTCCTGCGCATCGAAGCGACCGGCCTGATACTGCGTGGCGTGTTCGATAAGACTTTGGGTGAGCAAACGCAATGGTCAGAGCGGCGACTCCTCGCGCGCATTCATCGGCTGACTCTGGGCACGTTGCGCAAGCAGATTGAGCCGGTTACGGCAGCCATCTTCATGCGATGGCTGCTGCGCTGGCAGCACGTCACTCCCGGTACGCAGACACGCGGTGAGCATGGCACGCTGCAAGTGCTTAAGCAATTACAGGGTTTTGAAATTCCTGCCAGCGCGTGGGAGCGGCAGGTGCTGGCGCGTCGCATTGGCGGCTATGAGCCTGCGCTGCTGGACCAGCTTTGCCTTACCGGCGCTGTGGGATGGGGCAGGCTTTCTCCGCATCCAGCAATGCTGGAGGACTCTTCCGGCAGTGGTCGCCGTGTAGTTCCCACTAGCGTAGCCCCTATCACATTCTTTGTCCGCGACGAAGCAGAATGGATGGCGCTGCCCAGCGTCCGCGCGGCGCATCGTGATGCCGAGCAAGAAGTTCGCGGCTTGGGTGCCGGCGCGCGAGAGGTGCTGACTTTCCTGCGTACACGCGGGGCTTCATTCTTTGCCGATATTGTTCGCGGCACAGACAAGTTGAAGGCGGAGATTGAAACCGCGTTGTGGGAGCTTGTGGCGGCTGGCCTCGTTACGGCCGATGGCTTTGATAATCTGCGCTCCCTGATCGATCCTAAACGCCGCTCCGGGCAGGGAAGCGGGAAAACGAATCGTCCGCGCCACAGCGCAGGGCGATGGTCGTTGCTATATCCACCTCATGTAGAAGATAGCGGCAAGTCAGTGGAATCCGTCTGCCGCGTACTGCTGGAGCGCTACGGCGTTGTCTTCCGCGAATTGCTGGCGCGGGAAAGCATGCTGCCGCGCTGGCGTGACATGCTGATCAACTTCCGCCGACTGGAAGACCGCGGTGAAATTCGCGGCGGGCGTTTTATCAGCGGCTTCATCGGTGAACAATTTGCCCTGCCGGTGGCTGTGGAGTCTTTGCGTGCCATGAAGAGCCTGCCACCGAGCGGTGAAATCGTTACCATTTCCGCTGCTGATCCCCTTAATTTAGCTGGAATCGTAGTTCCCGGCGAGCGCGTGCCAGCAATCTCCGGCAAGCAGGTAAGCTTTAAAGACGGCGTGATGGTTGAGACGCCGGAACATCAGCCTCTGAGCATTGTGAGCCGCCAATGAGTGATGACGAACTGGTTTTTGGCGAAGACTACTACACTGAGAACGGCAAGTGGGTCTTTACCGCAAAATTCCTGCTCAAACGCGGATATTGTTGCCGATCGGGCTGCAGGCATTGTCCGTATGGGTATGTGCGTGAAGAAGAGAAACAATCACAGACAAAAAACAGCACTTAGTAATTAGCTCAGCTCTAGCAGATTATTCGTACCTCAAAGCAATCACCGGATCCAATCGCGCCGCTTTCACTGCCGGATAGATGCCAAAGAACAGTCCTACGCTGCTGGCTACGGTTAGGGCGACGAGTATCGCCCAGATCGGCACAGAAGAAGGGAAGTGGGCCAGCTGCATGATCAAGCTGAAAATCAGCGATAAAACAACGCCTATGATTCCGCCGATTCCGGTGAGAGTCATAGCTTCAGTTATGAACTGAAAGCTGATATCGCGTTTGCGCGCGCCAATGGCCTTGCGCACGCCAATTTCGCGTGTCCGCTCCGTAACGGACATAAGCATGATGTTCATCACGCCCACGCCTCCTACAAGCAGACCAACGGAAACCACGCAGATTACAAGTTGAAAGATACCCGCCATAATGTCACGGAACTGTACGCCTAGCTGTTCTGCGCTGCTGATACCAAAGGTATCTGGCTTGTTCGGGGCAACACGGCGGCGCGTGCGCAGCAGGCCGCGAATCTCATCGTCCGCTGCCGCTTTCATGCCGGGATAAGCGGCAGCAATGAGCGCCACTTCGTCATCCTGCGGGTAATGTTTTCTGTATGTACGGTAAGGAATAAAAACTTCCACGTCGCCGCCCTGGTTCAGAGTGCTTTTCTTTTTATCAAAGACGCCAATTACGGTATAAAGATTGCCGTCCACCAGCAGCTGCTTGCCTTCTGCGTTTTCATCAGGGAAGAGGCTTTTCTCCGCATCGTAGCCAATCACCACTACATCTTCGCGATGGAGATCTTCCAGGTCCGTATAATAACGGCCTTCCTTCATGCGTCCGTTCACAACGTCTGCATAGCTCGCTGTCATGCCCCGGAACACAATGTTCGTCAACTCATGGCTTTTGTAGCGGGCAGTGCGGATTGGCTGCGGCTGGTCGCCAATATGCGCGAGAATTTCTATTACAACATCTTTTACCGCCGGTAATTCTGTCTTGATGGCCATGCCGTCGTCATAAGTTAGCGGTTTGCGCGTGCGCTCTTCCGGAGAGAGGCGTCCAAAGCGAATACCGGGATCGAATTTCAGAACAAACAGATTGTCCACGCCAAATTCATTTAAAGAGTCCTGTACGTTTTTTTCCACGCCAAGCAGGACAGACGCAACCAGAATGGCCACCATGGTGCCGATTACCACGCCCAGCACAGTCAGAAATGATCGCACTTTATGCGTGCGGATCGTCTCCAGCGCCATCTTGATGTCTTCAAAGAGCAGGTTGGAATGCGTCATGGTTTAGTTCTCCGCTCGCAGGGCTTCAATCGGATTCAGCTTGGAAGCTTTGTAGGCAGGATAAACGCCAAAGAAGATACCAACGCTTGCGGCCACTACAACTCCGGTAATTGCCCATCCGATAGGCAAGTCCATGGGGAACGATGTCACGTGTCCAACAACAAAAGAAATAGCTACAGCGACGATCACGCCCATGATGCCTCCGATTGTGGCCATCACGCCGGATTCCACCAGGAACTGCATCAACACGTCACGGCGCGTTGCGCCCAGCGATTTACGAACGCCGATTTCGCGCGTCCTTTCAGTCACGCTGGCTAACATGATGTTCATAATAACGATGCCGCCAATCACCAGAAAAATTCCCACCACAAAGATTGATCCGCTGGTCAAAGAGCCGGTGAGGTTGTTGTAAAGGTCCATGATGGCTGAAGGCTCAACAATGCCAAAGGTGTCATCCTGCTTGGCAGTCAAGTGGCGGCGGGCACGCATCAGCATTCGCGCTTCATCTTCCGCAGGATGCATCAGCTCGGCGGAAATCGCTTTGACATTGATATGAAAGTCGGCATTGTAGCTGCCATATACCTTGCGCCAGGTCTGGATCGGGATATAAACAAAACTATCCTGAGATTGTCCAAACGTAGTGCCAATTTCCTTGGCAACGCCCACTACTTCATAGGCTTCACCGTCAATGTAAATGGATTTGCCCAGCGGCTCTATGCCAGGAAAAAATCTTTTCACAATGTCTGTGCCTATCATGGCGACATTGGCGCGGTGCTCGTCGTCAGCATCTGTGATATAGCGGCCGCTGGCAACTTCTTCCGTGTCAATGTTGGCCATGTTTGCCGTCACGCCGCGAACACTTACGTCTTCAATGGTTTCAATCTTATATTTCACATTGCCGTTGCGAGTGACTTGTAAGCCAATCGAATCGGCGTACCGCATGTTGTCCCGGACAAATTCGTAATCGTCCCAGGTAACTTCTTTATTGGTGCGAGAGAGTTTTACATACGCCTCAGCGCTGGTAATGATCGGGAATCGTTCCACCAGGAAAACGTTAGAGCCGAAATTCGCTACCTTATCTGAAACATATTTGTTGGCGCCCTGCACCATGGAAACCACGATGATGAGGGTGGAAACTGACAGAATGACTCCAAACAGGGTCAAAAATGAGCGCAACTTGTGTGTACGTAGCGTTTCCAGTGCAATCAGGACCGGCTCTTTCAGTGACACGCCTCGCCGTGCGCCGCGATTTTTTGCCTCTAGCGATGGAGTATTCTGCTCTGGATTGGGAATCTGCATTTATTTTGGTGTGGTCTTTAGTTAAAAGTTTAACCCGTGGTTCCCGTATATAAGACGAAAAATCAGGCATTTAGTTCCATGCCATGAAAAAATTCAAGCTTTTCTTATTTGGACGGGCGAGAAGCGCCTTTCGTTTGACGATTTAAGGCCAGTCAGCGAGAATAGATAGATCAACTGTGGGCCTGTGGCGCAGCTGGGAGCGCGCTTCCATGGCATGGAAGAGGTCGTCGGTTCGATCCCGACCAGGTCCACCATCGCAACTCTCTGATTCCAATCTCTTTACATCTTTTTTCATCATTGTTGACGTGAATTGCGCAAAAAAGCCCACGGTTGGTACAGTGGGCTTCTGGTCGGAGCGATTGTTATTGCGCCACAGGATGCTCAAGAATGTCGGCCAGTGCGTGGAGTCGCTTGGCGTCAGCGGGATTTTTGGTTGATGCCGCGCTGCTATTCACTGAACCAGCCATGTGGTTCAGTTTTGCCAGGCCTTTCTTATCGAGATGAGATTTTTCCGTGTGGTCAATCTCCTTGTTCAACTCAGTAATCTGTTTCTCAGGCAGCGCCTGTGAGCGAGCGAGCTGATCAAGATAAGCTTTGGCAACCGTCAGATTCGAAGGCCAAGTGATCTTCGGCTGATTCTGAACATTGAGCTCATTGAAGTGTATGAGGTTGGCAGCGTCGATTTCATTTTGTGTCAGGAATTTTGTCGGTGTGAGCTTAAAGACATCGAGCCCGCGCGCGATTTCTGATCCATAGACGTTCCCGTTATACCAGTAAGCAGACCAGTCTCCACCAAGGACCATTGTTTTCTCGTCAATGGGGCCGCGGTCAAAGTAACCGATCTCAAACGGATGCGCCGGATCGGTGAAGTCAACGATAGAGATGCCGCCCTGATACCAGGCCTGGACTTCGATATCGCGTCCGGGGACAGGAATCAGCGAGCCGTTGTGGGCCACGCAATTTTCTGTCTCTGTTTGTGCCGCCGGCATTTTGTAGTAGCTGGCGAAGTTCAGTTTATTGCCTTGAAGATTGAAAATGGCATCGGCGCCCCAGTTCTTGGGATCCGTTGTACGGCAACGTGGCGCAAGACCGCCGCCCCACTCATCAGTAAAGACAACTTTTGTTCCATCGTTTGAAAACGATGCTGAGTGCCAGTAAGAGTAATTCTGATCATTGACGGCATCAACGCGCACTGGGTGCACTGGGTCTTTAATGTCCAGCAGAATGCCGTTGCCTGAGCAGGCTCCCGCTGCCAGACCAATGGCTGAGTAAACCGTAATGTCATGGCACTGATTGGTATCCACTGGTGCTTCTCTGCCTTTATCGTGCGTGCCGCCGTTATTCAGGCCATTGATGGCGCCTGTGCGTGCATCAATAAAGACGCGCGGGCTGGAGACGATCTTTGCATCCTGCGGAGCGGTCAGCGGAACTTTGATCACATCAATGCGGAAGAGTGATGTATTTGGGTCTTTGTCAGGTGCTTCGTTGGAGCAGCCAGCGAGTTCTTCTGCCTGGCGGACAAAAGAAGTGCCTGAGACATAGATATAAACGTTGTCTTTGTCATTGGGATCGACGACGAGCGTGTGCGTATGCGAACCGCGGCAGCTCTGTACCGCAGTAACCTGTTTGGGATTCTTGATGTCAGATATATCAAAGATGCGCACACCGCGGAAGCGCGCCGGATCGGCGGCGGGAAGGCGGCGCTCGTTCTCATGCCCGGGCTCTGGTGGAGGCATGGGCGCAAAGCCCTGAGTGCCGCAGTCCAGGCGTCCATTGGGAGCTTCTACTGACATGAAGAGCAAATGTCCATAGACTGAAACGTCGCCCTGGCCGCCAGGGCAAACCAGCGAGGTGGTGAGTGAAACTTTCGCTGGATCAGAGATGTCATAGAAGTTAATTCCGTAGAAATTGCCCTGGAAAAGCGTTGTTCCCTGAAAGGCCAGATCACTGTTGGCAAAGCCGAGTTGCGCCATCACGATTGTCCGTGGGCTATCATCAGGTTTGGGGGCCGGCGGCTGGAATGATTGGGGCTTCTTGATAAACGCAAGGTGCTCCATGCCCATGGCGGCTTCACCGGCATCGAACATCCCGGCCTTTAAGCCCTCACGCGGATCGCTGGGTGCTGGGTTGGCGGCATTGGAAGCTCCTTCTGCATAGAGCAGGCCCGCACACAAGACGGCAAGGGCAGCGGTTAAAAGTGCAAGTTTCAATCGTAAAGGGAATTTACGTTGAAGGGTCATTGATTCTCCTTAAGCATTTTTTCCATAAGTTTGATCTCAGCGCGCTGGGTATTATCAACGTCGGTGGCAAAGTCGAAGAGGTCCGCGTCTTGCCCGGCGCCTGGAGAGTCAAACAGGTCTTTTACCATGGTCAAAGCGCCGCCATGGTGCTGGATCATTCCAGACAAAAACTGGTGGTCGAATTCAGCGCCCTTGGCGTGGCGCAGCGCGTCCATTTGTTGAGGCGTGAGCATGCCAGGCATCATGGGCATCGGCTTGTCCGCCATCTCCATGCCAGACATATCCATGGAAGTGGGTTTGCCGCGTGCTTCCAGCCAATGCCGCATAAATTTCATTTCATCTGTTTGAGAGAGACTGATGCGCTTGCCGAGTGCAAGAAGAGATTTGTTCTGCGTGTGCGATGGGATCAGCGCAGACATCTCCACTGCCTGAGCGTGGTGCATGATCATGCCTTGCATAAATTCAACATCGGCAATTGCTAGTTCCGGCGCGGGCGCGGTTGTTGATGGCGGAAGCGTCTTGCTGGGGTCGCCGGGAGCACCCGGCTGCACAATCGGCGCAGATTCCGGTGGCGCATGCTGGGCCTGCGCTGAAAATGGAAACACACTGAAAATCATTACAAGCGCACCAGAGAAGAGTGCAGACAACTTCCAGGAAACGCGCCGCTTCTGGTGCATTTCGTCACATATCAAATATTGTTGAACGCAAGGTATATGGTGCATGAAGTGGTTCATGGTATCACGGGTGTCCGCGCCGGGCAGAGATTTTACCTTGATCTGTTGCGCAGCAAATGTGATCCACGGATGACAGAGTGACTTGTCGTCACGTGGATTCGTAATCGTTAATTTTTGTTTAGTTCCAGAGGAAACAGTTAGGCAGAAGTGAAGCCGAGATTTTGGTCTTAACCGATGTCGTCAAACCCTGTGCGCTCCACAAAAGCCCGCAGCTTGCGTGAACGTGAAGGATGGCGCAACTTCCGCAGCGCTTTGACTTCAATCTGGCGAATGCGCTCACGGGTTACCTGAAAGTTCTGTCCCACCTCTTCCAGCGTGTGCTCAGAGCCATCTTCCAGGCCAAACCTCATCTTGATGATCTGCTCTTCACGCGGGTTCAAAGTGCGCAGCACACTGGCGGTCTGCTCCTGCAGATTTACGCGGATCATGGCATCGGCGGGCGAGACACCGGCAGTATCCTGGATGAAATCGCCCAGACGAGAATCTTCTTCTTCTCCCACAGGACTTTCCAGAGAGATAGGTTGTTGCGCGATCTTCAGGACCTTGCGCACGCTTGAAACCGGGATGTCCATGCGTTGAGCGATCTCTTCCGAGCTGGGTTCGCGTCCCAGTTCCTGCACCAGTTGGCGGGAGATACGCAACAACTTATTGATGTTCTCAATCATGTGGACGGGGACACGAATCGTGCGGGCCTGGTCTGAAATGGCGCGGGTTACAGCCTGGCGAATCCACCATGTGGCGTAGGTGGAAAACTTATAACCTCGGCGGTATTCAAACTTGTCCACGGCCTTCATCAGACCCATGTTGCCTTCCTGGATCAGGTCAAGGAATTGCAGTCCGCGATTGGTATATTTTTTGGCGATGGAAACCACAAGACGCAGGTTGGCTTCCACCAGTTCGCGCTTGGCATACTCTGCATCCACATTGCCCTGCGTGATCTCTTTTTGGGTCCGCGCAAGCTCCTTGTAAACGACTCCCGCTTCCTGCTCAAGCTGTTTGAGATCAGCCTGGCAGCCACGCTGCTGGCGTTTAAGGTCCGTGCGATGCTCATCATTGCGGCAGCTATCAATCTTTTTTTCCAGGCGCTGAGACTGGCTCTCGAGCCCGCGCATGGCGTCCACGGTGGAAGTGACTTTATCAATCAGGCGCTTGCGCTCTGGATGCGTGTACTTAAAGGAACGAATAATCCGTGAAACCGCAACCTTTTCCCGGGCCATCTTCCAGAGATAGCGCCGATATAGCTTGGGATTTTGTTTCTTGCTGGTAGCTTCCAGCTTCTCAGCAAACTTCTGGGCTTTATTGGAGTGATCGACCATCTTATCGATTTCATTGATGGTCTCTTCCGCACGGGCCGTAACAATTTCATCTGTTACGTCATCTTCATTGAAAGTAACAACTTCTTTGATGGAACGCGCGCCGGAATCCAGGTCCGAGCCCAGAGTTTTTATCTCACGGATCACGATGGGGCAGCGGGAAATAGCCTTGAGCACGCGTAGATGTCCACGTTCAAATCGCTTGGCAATATCGATCTCGCCTTGCCGCGTTAGAAGCGGGACGGTGCCCATTTCCCGCAGATAAAGGCGGACAGGATCGTTTGTTTTGTCCAGGGCGCTGGCAGCAATGCTGTTGGGATCAAATTCTTCCTGGTCGTCAATGCCGAAACCGGTCTCACGCTTGCGCAGGGAAGGCAGCTCACCATCCTGCAGGTCGATGCCCTCGGTATCGAGCGTCATCACCAGGTCTTCAAGATCGTCCGGAGAAGTGACCTCGATGCCGACCAGGCCATTTTCCTCGCCTGGAGTGGAAAAGTCTTTGTCCTCTTCCTCGTCAGAGTTGGGCGTCTTCCAGTCAGGATCAAATTTGTCGTGTTTGGCCAAGCAATTACCTCTCGCAAGATGGGGCGAGCAAAAAATTACGAATCAAGCGATACAAAAGAAGAGATATCCCAGGCCAGCTAAGCCGGCAGGCTAGCTTTTAAAGATTCTATTTCCTGAAGAATGGTTTGCAGTCTCTGTTCTAATTGCCGTTTGCTGCGTGGTTTCCGTTCCGTTCTTGAAAATTGGCTGTAGTCGGCGATTGAGCGCCGGTAAAACTCGGCGGTTTTCAGGAGCAGTTCAGCTTTGGATGCATCGTGTGTGGACATCCTTCTATTCTATAGGAGAATCGTGTAATTGCATCCCATAGATTTTGGCTGCACGGCTTCATTTTTCAAGCTGTTTTTCCATTTAAACGCAAATTTATCTCTGGCAATGCCCTTCAGGACAGGCGATTTTTAAATTCTCTAATTAAGCGCAATGATTCGCCGCAAAATTTGTACCCTTGGTTTCTTTGCCTTTGCCGCGAAAACAGTGAAGAGTGCCATTGCATCCTAACCTGCTAGAGCGAAAAAAGGGGAGCATTGCAGTGGCAAAGACGGCGGCTGATGTACTGATTGAAGGCTTAATCGATTGGGGAGTGAACATAGTTTTTGGAATACCCGGCGACGGCGTAAATGGAATCATGGAGGCGCTGCGGACGCACCAGGAGCAGATCAGGTTTATTCAGGTTCGGCATGAGGAAGCAGCTGCTTTCATGGCCTGCGCTTATGCCAAATTCACAGGAAAGCTGGGCGTATGCCTGGCGACTTCAGGTCCAGGCGGTATTCACCTCCTGAATGGACTTTATGACGCAAAACTTGACGGCCAGCCTGTTCTGGCTATTACCGGACTGCCATTTCATGACCTGAGTGACACGTTTACCCAACAGGATGTCGCGCTAGACCGTCTGTTTATGGATGTGGCTGCTTACAATACACGCGTGATGGGGCCAACGCACGTGGAAAACGTTACGGAGCTGGCCTGCCGGACCGCGATCGCCTACCGCAAAGTTGCTCATATTGCTTTTCCAACGGACATTCAGGACATGAAGGCGGAGCGCAAAACCGCGTCGAAACGTAATGTGAAAGGCCATGTTTCGAGCATTCCAGCTGAAGGCCGCCATGTTCCACCAAGCTCAGAGCTGCAGCGCGCGGCTGACATTCTGAATGAAGGGAAGAAGATCGCCATCCTCGCCGGACAGGGAGCACTGGACGCGACGGATGCGCTGGAAACCACGGCAGATTTGCTAGGAGGACCGATCATCAAGGCGTTGTTGGGCAAGGCCGCAGTGCCAGATGACAGTCCGTTTACGACAGGAGGAATTGGCTTGCTTGGAACCAAGCCTTCACAAGAAGCCCTGGAAGATTGTGACACGCTCCTGATGGTCGGCTCTTCGTTTCCTTACATCGAGTTCCTGCCGAAACCTGGAAAAGCGAAGGCAATCCAGATTGATCTTGATCCGGCACGTATTGGATTGCGCTACGACGTGGAAGTGGGTTTGGTTGGAGACAGCCGCCGCACACTTGAGGCCCTTCTTCCATTGTTGCAGCGGAAACAGGAGCGTGGTTTTCTGGAGAAGGCACAAAAAGGAATGAAAGAGTGGTGGGAAGTAATGAACAAACGCGCCACTCACATGGAAAAGCCGATGAAGCCGCAGGTGATTGCGCATGAACTGGGTAAACGTCTGCGCAACGACGCAATCGTCAGCTCGGACAGCGGCACCATTACAACCTGGTGGGCACGACATATCCTTGCCAAACGCGGACAGATGTACTCTTGCTCCGGCACATTGGCCACCATGGCCTGCGGCGTGCCATACACGTCAGCAGCGCAGATTGCTTATCCCGATCGGCAATGTGTTGCGTTTGTGGGCGATGGTGGATTCAGCATGCTGATGGCTGAATTAGTGACGGCGGTGAAATATAAACTGCCGATTATCGTGGTGGTGATCAAGAACAATACTTTGGGCCAGATCAAATGGGAGCAGATGGTGTTTCTTGGCAATCCGGAGTATGCGGTTGATTTGGAACCAATCGACTTTGTGAAATTTGCCGAAGCATGCGGTGCGATTGGCTTCCGCATCGATGATCCGAAGGAGTGCGGGGCAATTCTGGACCAGGCTCTATCGGCGAATATCGACAGGCCGGTCTTGATTGAGGCTGTGGTTGATCCGTTTGAGGCGCCCATGCCGGCGAAGGTGACATTCGAGCAGGCGGCAAAGTTTACTGAATCGCTGGTCCGCGGCGAACCGAACAGCAAGAAGATCATAGCTACACAAATTGCGGACAAAGTACGAGAGTTAGTGTGAGATAAGTGGCGATAAAACGAGGATGGCGAAGCTTAAGGGCTTCGCCATTTTTGTTTAGAGTTGATGCGGCAATTAGGCGCCTACTTCTTTTTAGGGACTTTGGCGCCTTTCTTGCGTGCCTCAGAAAGTCCGATGGCGATTGCCTGCTTGCGGCTCGTTACCTTGCCACCTTTTCCGCCCTTACCGGAACGCAAAGTGCCTTTCTTCTCTCTTCGCATAGCACTTTCAACGGATTTGCCAGCAGCTTTTCCGTATTTGCGGCCTGAAGATTTTTTTCTTGCACTGGATTTCTTCTTTGTTGCCATTATTTCCTCCCTGATAAGTGAGAAGCATGGAAGGAAGAAGGAGTTGCGTTCAGGAAAACGCTCAGATAATCACGACAGATCAGAAATCTTTGTGATTGCGATTTTTTGATTAGTGCTGCTGCACAAATTCAAAGCGCACTTCCACCATGCTTTCATGGTCGGCAGGTTCATATTTCCAGTTTTTAACCGCCTGCACTAACGCGCCGAGAAGAATTGGATTGCCACCCAGTTCCTTGACTTTGCTTACGTTGCCGTCTGCGGAAACGACTGCAACGACGCGCGCCGTGCCTTCGATGTTCAATTTGCGGGCAAGTTCAGGATACTCAGGAGGCGTATTTACCTTGGCTTTGCGGCTGTTAGATTGTGATTGTGCGACTGGTGTCTGAACAGAGGGCTGTGACGCGACCGGCTGAGCAGTTTGTGCCGCAAGATTTGGCACACAGATGCTCCATAACGCTGCACAGGTGAAAACCAACAATGAGAACTTTGAAACAAGAGATTTCTTGTTCGACTTCGACAAATGAACGTTCATGCTTACTGCCCCGGAAGAATCAATCTTTCTGATTTAGTGCAGGATTCCGTTGCCTAATGCTCCCGGAATCTTGAGCAGATCATATCCCGTTCATCATCTCTGGATGCCGGGCTATTTGCGTGGCGCTCTTACCGAGGTGAAAGACGGGATTGTCCCTAAGTAATCTCAATATGCTTAAAATGGACTTATGTACTGAAAAGGGGCAGAAGGGCGTTAGTTTTAGCGGGGTTCCATTTCGGGAATACAAGAAATCTGGTAGCGGGCCCACTTGTTTCCAACCAGCTACCAGAAATGATTTATCAACGATGCGCGGTTGTTATCCCTTTGCAGGCAATTCAACCTGCAGGTTGTTCTGCACAGAGAAGACACCGAACACGCCATTCGCGCGTATGAAGGCATCGTTCTTCTCTGCCTGTGTGCGGACAATTCCTTCCAGGTCCACATGGCCGTTTTTCACGATAATGTGGATCGGCGGAACGGATTGAATGGCATACATAGATAAACGCGGGTCTCTGAAAACCGCGCGTGCTACTCGAACGCGAATTCGATCGTCGTTGAATGACGTTGGCAGAATTTCAATCTGATTGTCGACGCGCTCCACGCCTTCAATGTGTTTGACGGACTTTTCGGCAGAGTCCTTGATAAACGCGTTGCGGACCTGGCCCGCGAGCGTGACAGTATTGCCATCCACGCGATACTCCAGGTTGTCAAAGACTGTGACTTGCGGGATCATGCGCAACTCATGACGGACTTCTCCGGAAAGCCGTTGCTCAAATCGCTGATCTGCACTTACACCTGGCTGGTCGCTCGAAGCAAATGCCATTGCTGGCGCAAGCGACAGCATGATTGCTGCAAGGGCTGTAGACAAAGATCGATATAGAGCCTTTTTCATAGCTCCTCCTAATACCTTTCTGGGCAGATTTCACTCGTTAGTTAATTAGACACATGCGCGACCTGAGAGTTTCGCCGAAGCCGTGGAGTTCACAATTCTTAATGGGTTCTCTCATGTTTTTGTAATTTATTCGTCCATAAAGATGACAGCTTTTTTACATGGATTTTGCAATCGTATCGCAAGTAGACCGCAAAAAGTGATTGAGGCTGCGGTCTGGCTGGAGTAGGCTCAGCGTCCGCGCGTGCATAAAGCTACTTTTGTGTATCCTATAAGTTGCATTTGAAGGTGCTCACGGCATAAGCAGAGAGTATTGCCCAGGTTTGAAATGAAGTAACCCGAATGCCAGTGGACCTCATCTGATTTAGAGCAGGAGTGTTCCCCCATGAGAACTGCGTTTGCAGCACTAGTAATTCTTCTTGCAGCCGGATATGGCATGGCGCAGGACCAGCCCCAGGCCGGCGGCGCTACGCAGCAAGTGCAGTCGACGCAACCAGCTCAGACATCGGCACAACCTCCAGCGGTAAACCTCAATGCCATTCTGGTGCAGATCCAGCAGGCCACGAATTCAGCCAGCGTCAACATTGGCAAATTGCGGATTGAAAGATGGAAGACTGACTCTGACCAGAAACAGCAATTGCAGCACATCGGCGATTCTTTGCAGAAGAGCATTGCTAACGCGCTTCCGGTCCTGATCACGGCAGTGGAATCGAGCCATGGCGGCGTTGCGGCCAGCTTTAAGCTGTATCACAACATCAATGTGGTTTATGAAAACCTCAATTACCTGGCGGATGTCGCCGGAGGGCTGGGGAAGAGAGAAGAATTCGATCCGCTGGCTGCGGATTGTGCAGCGCTTGAGTCCGCGCGTCAGAATCTATCTATATATATTGAGCAGTCTGCTGGAAAGCTGGAAGCTGCCGCAAGACAGCCTGCAGGCACAATCCCCATGCCTTTAAGTGGGCCGCAACGAAAAGTGGTGGTGATCAACGAAGACGAAGAGCCACCCAAGAAGCATCCAAAGCCAACAAAGAAAAAGACTTCTGCCACTCCGACTCCCACCCCCACACCCGCCCAAGCTCCGGCGCAGTCTTCCGCCACGCCTCCAAAAAAGTAAGTTTCTGGAACTTGTTACCCGGAAACGGGGTCTATCTATCTGAAGGAATTGCTGTATCCCGTAAATAGGTTACCGCCGTTACCAACCAATATGGTTGTAGCGGGGCACATATCTTGAGAAAATTGGGGTGCGCCATGAGAAAAATGGCGGGAGTAACAGCATTGGGAAACATAGCCAGCTCTATCGGCGTAAGAGCCGAGGAAGCCTCAATTGTTGCGGAGCTGAAAGCTGGCTCTGAAGAGGCTTACAACTGGCTTGTGGCCCATTATCACCAGCCAATCTACAGCCTGGTGTACCGCATTCTGACTGACCCTACAGATGCTGCGGACACTACACAGGAAGTTTTCCTTAAAGTCTTTCGCGGAATGAAGAGCTTTAACGGCGACTGCAGCCTGAAGACCTGGCTCTACCGGATCGCCATCCATGAGGCCTCAAACCAGAGGCGCTGGTGGTTCCGGCACAAGAGCAAGGAAACCTCCATGGAAGCGCATGTGGATGGCGAAGGAAACTCCTTCGGTCTTTGTGACACGCTGGCCGACAAGGGAGAATCGCCGCTGGAAATTTTCGCCCATGAGGAAGTTCGCGCACGGGTGGAATATGAACTGAAACAAATTGCCGAGCCATATCGTACAACCGTAGTGTTACGGGACATTGAAGGGCTCGCTTATGAAGAGATCGCCGAAGTGCTGCAGATTTCGCTGGGAACGGTAAAGTCCCGGCTGATCCGCGGGCGCGACGCTCTAAAAAAACGACTGGAGACTTTCGTTAAGGGAATGGATTCTGAGGTGGGGAGAAGCAAGCCGGAGGGGATTTACAGCGCTCCGGCCCAATCAGAATTGGAGGCACAGTCATGAGGTGTTCAGAGGCCCAGCCACTGCTCTCATCGTATCTGGATCGCGCCGTCAGCGGCACGGAGATGCATGAAATCTCCGCGCACCTGGACCAATGCGCGCAATGCCAGAAAGAATATGTTCTTTTGGAAAACACGCACTCTCTGGTTTCTTCACTCGGACGCCGTCAGCCCCCTTCTGACCTGGCGCTCAAAATCCGTGTGGGGATTTCCAATGAGCGCGCACGCAGCTCGTTGAGCTTATTTCAGCGTTACACCTTGCACCTGGAAAATGCAATTCGCGGATTGATGTTCCCGGCCACGGCCGGCGTGCTTTCCGCAGTCTTTTTCTTTGGCGTACTGATGGGCTTGATGGTTCCAGCCCAGGTAAGCGCCAATGACGATGTTCCGTCAACCTTCTATACGCCGCCACGGCTGCAGCTTTCTGATTATCCTGAGAGCCAGTTGAACCTGGATTCTCCAGTTGTGATTGAAGCGTACGTGGATTCCACCGGACGGGTGGAAAACTACCGGATCATTTCCGGCCGCGACGATATGGAAGTTCGTGAGCAGCTAAACCGGGCCCTGCTGTTCACCGTTTTTGTGCCGGCCCAGTCATTTGGCCAGCCTGTTTCAGGCAAGGCCATCATGTCTTTCTCTCACATTAACGTAAAGGGGTAGGAGCGAGCGGGTTTATTTGGTAGAGGGTCAAACTGAATGTTTGACCCTTTCTATTTTTCTGGCCTAAACTTAAGTTTCCCACACATTTGGAGGGGAATCCTGAGGCCCAAACTTCAACCTTTTCTTTGCTTTCTGCTGTTCATTGCTGTCTCCGGGACCTCACTGGCCCAGGCCACCAAAGCGCAGTTGGAAATCAGTGAGACATTCTTCAGCCTGGCAGCGGCACTGAACAGTTGCGGCTATGATGCCGGTCTGGAAGATTCCATGCCGGTACGCCAGGCCGTGCGGAGTGAGTTGCAGAGCGCCATTCAGCAATCGATGGAAGCCAAACAAGCCCGTGCTGCTATTTGCCAGTTCTGGGTAGACCATCAGCAGGGCAACGATAACGATATTACGCCGTATCTTTCGCTGGCTCTGAATTTAGGGCCGCCGCCGGCCTTTACGCCAACACTTTCTGAAGCAGACATGGCGCCAGATGCCGCTCGCGTGCTTGGCGTGATTTCATTGATACAGAAGTTTTATCGGGCTGCAGGTTTGCACTCGATCTGGCTAAAGCACCACGCCGAATACCAGTCGTTAGTGACGCAGTTGCATGATCCTGTGTCCCAGGCTCTGACTCAAACAGATCTTTATCTAAAGGTATCGTTCAATAACTATCCCGGGCAGAGGTTCGCGCTTTATCTTGAGCCAATGTTGTCACCGACACAGGTGGATTCCAGAAATTTTGGCGCCAATTACTACATGGTGATTTCGCCAGATAAGCAAGGTCATATACGCTTTCCTGAAATCCGCCATACTTATCTTCATTTTGTGCTTGATCCCATGGCAGAACTGCACGGGACTGCATTGAAGCAATTGGAGCCGATCCTGGAAGACGTACGCAAATCGCCGATGGCAACGTCATTCAAGAATGACATCTCGCTGATGGTGAATGAGTGCCTGATACGCGCGATTGAAGCACGCACCGCGATCCCAAAATCGAACGAGGATGCGCGCAACGAATACGTGCAGCGCTCGGTTGAGGAAGGATTTGTCTTTACGCGCTTCTTCTACGATCAGCTGGGCAGTTTTGAAAAGGAATCAACCGGAATGCAGAATGCCTACGGGAACATGCTCCATAACATTCTGCTGGAACGCGAACGGAAAAAAGCAAGAGAAGTAGCCTTCCGTGACCATGCCACACCGGAGATTGTAAGCGCGGTAGAGCCAGCGCCAAACGAAGAAAGACTCCTCAATCTGGCTGAGCAAAAACTTGCGGCAGGCGATCGCGAAGGTGCGGAAAAACTTGCCAATCAGGTGGCGCAACACAATCACGGAGGCGACGCCCCGGGGCATGCGGCTTTCATTCTGGCCAGGATTGCCACGTTATCTGGAAAGATGGAGGAAGCGCGCGTCAGTTTTGAACAGGCGGTCCAGTCCGTACAAGACCCAAGGATCCTTGCCTGGAGCCATATCTATCTTGGAAGAATTTATGACATCCAGCAGAACCGCGATGTTGCCGTTGAGCACTACAAGGCCGCACTGGCTGCCGGAGATCCAGCAACTGATACCCGGACAGCCGCTGAGAAAGGCTTGATGAATGCATACCAGGCAGGGAAAACAGTAAAACAATAAAACAATGAAGACAGTCACCCAAACGGCGAAACTGGCAGGTTTAATGGTTGTGATGAGCTGTGCTTTGCTGGCACAGTCACAAGGCAGCGCCCAACAAGGGCAGGCGGCCGGGAAACATGTCCCACAGGCCAAGACTAAAGCTGAATTCAATGACTACAACGCGGCTTATGCCTTGAATGGTGGAGCAGCGGTAGAGAAGGCCGCCGAGGATTTTGCCACTAAATACCCAGACAGCGAATTGAAGCCAATCCTCTATACCAAGGCCATGCATGAGTACCAGACAGAAAATAACAAGCCCAAGATTGTCGCCATGGGAGATAAGGTCCTGCAGTTCGATCCTGATAATCCGGTTGCCCTGGTACTCACAGCCACGGTAATGGCAGACAGCCTGGCGACATCAGACGTCGACCAGGAAAAGAAGGTGGCCGCAATCAGGAAAAATGCAGATCACGCCCTGCAGACGATCCCAGCTTTTGCTCCCGGAGCGAATATCCCTCCAGAGCAACTGGCCGCATATAAGAAGACCCTTGAATCCATGGCGCACGCCGCGATGGGGATGGCGGCACTGAAAAATAACGACGATACAGGAGCGGAGAAAGAATTAAAGGCTGCGGCTGACGTGAATCCGAGCCAGCCGGACCCCTATGTCTGGTACCATTTGGCGCTGGCCCAGGACCACCAGAAAAAATATTCAGAAGCGCTGGTTTCAGTGAATCAAGCGGTGAAATATGCCAGCACTGATCCTGACCTGGCGTCACTGGCGAACGGTGAGCTGACAAGGTTGCAGACTCTGAACCAGGTGTCTCCTGGTACTCCGAAATAGATTTATGACTGAAAACCCAACAGGTTTTGCGCGAAGAGCAAGACGATTGTCATGGAAACAGTTTCTGGCAACGCCGTTGTTTCTGTGTTTCATGGTAATCACGCTGCCTGTGGCCGAAGCCAGTGTTTTATTGCAGGATGCGGCGCAGCCCGATAATGCAGCTCATCCTCAAGCTAAAAGCGAGCAGGAACGCGCCGACTTTAACAGCGCCTATGCGTTAACGGCAGGGAGCAGCGCTGAGATTGGCGCCAACAATTTTGCGGTGAAATATCCTGCAAGCGAACTGCGCCGCTATCTTTATTCCAACGCCATGTTGCTCTACCAGAAAGAAAATAATTCAGGAAAAATGCTGGCCATGGGTGATAAGGTCCTGGAAATTGATCCGGACAATCCTCTGGCGCTGGTGCTTACTGCTACCGGACTGGCTGATGGATTGGGCGATAGGGACCGCGATCGCGACAAGAAAATCAATACCATCAAGCACAATGCGAACCGAGCCATTCAAGTTGCAGAAGCTGCCTATCGTGGCATTGATTCCAACACACAGGTGTATAAATCTACGCTGCAATCCATGGCGTACGCGGCCCTGGGAATCATGAAGCTCAAGATTGGAGATGATGCCGGCGCTGAGAAGGACCTGACTGCGGCATCGGAGCTGGTAAAAATTCACCCTGATCCCTACGTTTGGTACCATCTGGCGCTTGCCCAGGATCATCGAAAGAAATATATCGCAGCACTTAGTTCGGTGAACCAGGCGTTACAGCTTGCCAGCTCGAATCCTGAACTGCAAAAGCTGGCGGAGGTTGAGCACGACCGGCTTACTGGATTGGCGAAGGTCATGCGCCAAAAGGAGCCACAGGAGCCGCAGTGAGCGCAATTGCCATCAAGTCCGACCTTGCTCCTTTGCAGTCCGCATTGGGACATACGTTTAAGCGCCCGGAGATGCTCGAGCGGGCCTTGACGCACAGCTCCCACGCGCATGAAGAAGCCAAAGCCAGTGGTCCCGATGCGGTGGAGAAGCAGGACAACGAACAGTTTGAATTTCTGGGAGATGCCGTTCTTGGCCTTGTGACCAGCCAGCTGCTTTTTGAAAGGTTCCCAACATTTCATGAAGGACAGCTTTCCAAACTCAAAGCCCATCTGGTGAGCGCGGAGCATTTGGTGAGCGTGGCCACAAGAATGGGGATCGGACAGTATCTACGCCTTGGTCGCGGAGAAGAGCGAAGCGGCGGAAGATCAAAAGGAACGCTGCTTTCCGATGCAGTGGAAGCTGTGATTGCCGCCATGTATCTGGATGCCGGACTGGAGAAGACACGCGAATTTATTATCCAGCAGATCCTGCAATCTGAATTGGAGACGATTACAGCGGACGGCGAAGGCGAATTCAGCCTGGCCGATCACAAGTCAGCCCTGCAGGAGCTTTTGCAATCCAGCGGCCGGCAGCAGCCGGTGTATGCCACGGTGAAAGAAGAAGGACCCGACCATCGCAAGACATTCACCGTGGAGGCGCGTATTTATATGCAAGGGCAAAGCAAACCTGAATACGTGGCCCGCGCAGAGGGTGGAACAAAAAAGAAAGCTGAACAACTTGCTGCCAAGCAGGCACTGGAACATCTGCGCAGCCATGCTGTGAATGAGTGAACAATCAGGACCAAAATTCGGAGGAGCAGGCGAGGATTGCTCAGCCAGAGCAGACTACAGTCGCAGTCGCTACGGGGCCGCCTGAAGGAGTAGCGACGGCTTCGCATATCAGTTCTGAGCAGCCAGTACTGCGTAAAAGCCCGAAAGATTTTTATGGGCTGCAAACATTTCTGACGGTGGTGGTCTTTGCCGTTTTTGTAATTACCTTCATAGTGCAAGCGTTCCAGATTCCCTCCGGCTCCATGGAGAATACGCTACTGGTTGGCGATTTTCTGCTGGTAGATAAGCTTCACTTTGATGGTGGCGCGAACAGCGCGCATTTGTTGCCTGATGCGCCAATTCAAAGAGATGACATCATTGTTTTTTACTTCCCGGTTGATCCATCACAATTTCTAGTGAAGCGGGTAATTGGCGTGCCGGGAGACCGTATCCATATGCAAAACAAAACGGTCTATGTAAATGACCAGCCGCTGGAAGAAAGTTACACGCGCTATGATCCGCGGATTCCGGATGCATACCGCGAGCCCTTCCCACAGCAACTGGGATATTCCAGAGAAATTGAGCGGCGCTGGCGCAATCAGATGCTCAAATATGTGCAGAATGGCGATCTGATAGTCCCACCAGACCACTACTTTGTGATGGGCGATAATCGCGACAACAGCCTGGACAGCCGTTTTTGGGGCTTTGTCCCCCGGGCCAACATTGTTGGCAGACCATTGGTGATCTATCTTTCAGTAAGAGGCTCGGAACCTGACAGCGCAAATGGTAAACTCGTTCATTCAGGAGAAATGCTGACCCATCTGCTGCATGTGGCACGGTGGGACCGCACTTTTCGCCTGGTTCGTTGATCGATAAAACTTTTGATCAGGAAAGACCATTTGTTCGGTAAAGCCAAAAGCCAAAAAACAGAAAAGAAGAAGGAAAGCGTTTCTGAATCCATTGCCGGCATTGCAGCCGTGCTGGTTTCAGGACTGTTCATTATCACGTTCATTGTTCAGGCATTTGAAATTCCTTCTGAATCCATGGTGCGCACGCTGCTGGTGGGCGATCACGTTTTTGTTGACAGGCTTACGCCGACAGCCAAAGCCCCGTACATTGGACCTTTTATCCCTTACCGCGAAATCAAGCATGGAGACATTATCGTTTTTCTCCATCCCGCGGATAATCCGGGAATGTACGTGGTAAAGAGGATCATCGGCGTACCCGGAGACCGGATCAGGCTCCGCAATGGCGTGGTCTATAGAAATGGCGAGGCGCTTACAGAGCCATACGTCATTCATGATCCGACGAGTCACAATGACTATCGCGATGAGTTTCCGAGTAAGCCTCCAGACGGAGAGGTAAGCGCTGTATGGCCGCTGATTATGCGCGATCATATTAATAAAGACGGCGAGCTGGTAATTCCGCCGGATAGCTATTTCGGCATGGGCGACAATCGGGATGTGAGCCTGGACAGCCGTTTCTGGGGATTTATTCCGAAGGAAAATGTGATTGGCCGGCCGCTCTTTATTTATTGGTCGTTTGATACGCCGAAAGACCAGTACGAGCGCACCTCCATGGCAGACCGGGTCGCCTTTCTGGTCCATGTAATTGTTCACTTTTTCGACGAGACACGCTGGAGCCGCATGCTCCATCTTGTGCACTGATGCCAATTCAGGTCAGGGACTAAATTGCAGCTATTCAAAAATCAAAAGCAGGAAAAGCCTGAGCGCCCGAAAGAGACTCTACCGGAGTCCATTGCCGGAATTGCGTCCGTGCTGGTGGTGGGACTTTTTATTCTGACCTTTGTCGTGCAGCATTTTGAAATCCCTTCGCGCTCCATGGAATACACGCTGCTGGTGGGCGACCATGTTTTTGTTGACAGGCTCACGCCTTTAGGCAAGCAGCCCATGAGCTGGATCTTTCCGTATCACACATTGCATCAGGGAGATGTTGCGGTCTTTCTCACGCCGAATCCCGCAGAGCAGGGAATGTATCTGGTGAAGCGTATCATTGGCGTGCCGGGAGATCATATCCGGCTGAAGAATGGTGTTGTCTATCGGAATGGCGTGCGCCAGGCTGAGCCCTATGTTGTGCGCAATGGAAGTTATGACGCGTATCGCGACGAGTTTCCCAGCATCATCTCAGATGAGTATGGACAGCTGGCGACGGGATGGCTTTCAACGCTGGAGCAGAGCGTACATGATGGCGAGTTAATGGTTCCCGCAGGGCATTACTTTGCCATGGGGGATAATCGCGATAACAGCCTCGACAGCCGGTACTGGGGCTTTGTTCCGCAGGAGAATGTTATCGGAACGCCGCTGGTGATCTTCTGGTCATTTGACGTGCCGGAAGATAATGGGGAACCCAAGCCGTTTGGAGAGCGCATAGGGTCGTTTATCCACACAACGGTTCATTTCTTTGGATTGACGCGCTGGAATCGAATCATGCGGATGGTGCACTAAATCGTGGCCTACTCGCGCAAAAAAATCGCTGCGGTTGTGCTGGTGGTGCTGGCGCTCTGCATCTTTCTGCCTCCTAACATCAATGGCGCACGTTTCAGCAAGCGGCTGGCTTCCGCGCTCAGCGCCTCACTGGGCCGCGAGGTAAAAATTGGATCGGTAAAGTACCGCCTGTTTCCGCGTCCGGGATTTGATCTGTATGACTTGCAGGTGATGGATGATCCGGCATTCAGCGCCGAGCCTTTGCTGATCAGCAGCAAGGTGACGGCTGATTTGCGTTTGACATCGCTATGGCAGGGACGGCTGGAGATCGCAAACCTGAAGCTGACGGATGATATTTCTCCGCCAAGCCTGAACCTGGTTTATACCAACGATCATTGGAACCTGGAGTCTTTGTTGCTGCGTGTGGAGCAGGTTCCCACGGCACCTACGGCAAAACGCAGAGCCGAGCAGCGTTCGCGCTTTCCTTACATTGAAGCGAGTTCCGGGCGAATCAATTTGAAAATCGGGCCGGAGAAAAAGCCTTATGCGCTCACCAATACTGACTTTGCCGTCTGGCTGGCGGCGGAAAATACATGGCACATCCGATTGGAAGGGCATCCCGTAAGAACCGACATGAATTTGAATGACACCGGCACGGTACGCCTGGAAGGCGATGTGCAACGCTCTGCAACGCTGCGCGATATGCCTGTGAAGCTGCAAGCCTCATGGGAGAAAGCGCAGCTTGGGCAATTCACGGGATTGGTGCTGGGACAGGACAAAGGCTGGCGCGGTGCGTTAAGCGCGAATGCACAGATATCAGGCGCGCTGGCAGCATTGCGTATTAACGCCGTAGCTGACCTGAATAATTTTCGCCGGTTTGATATTAATCGGGACACCATGCCGCAGGTTGAGACGCGCTGTCTGGGCGACTATACGAAAAGTATTCTTTCGCTGAAATGCGATGTGCCGCTGGGAACAGGCGGCATGGTCGTGACCACGCATCTTGCGCCTGGAGCAAACAACTACGATGCGTCACTGGTGGCGACCCGCGTGCCCATGTCATTGCTGGCGGCGTTTGCGCGAGAGTCGCGCAGAACATTGCCGGACGATTTCAGCGCCAGCGGCGACCTGAATGCCGCGTTCGGATTTCATTCTCACGCTGGTGTCCATGATTTCCACGGAACGGGAATGACCACGCCGTTTCTGGTGCAGTCGGCTGCCGGTGAGAAGCCATTTGCCGTGAGCGCGATGAGGTTTCACGTGGGCGCCGGGGATACGCCGGGAGTTCTGGTAGTGAAGAAAAAGAAAGGCAGCTTGCCGATTCCACCTACTGCTCTTACCGCCGCGTTTGAGCCTTCTTCGCTGACGATTGATGCGTTCTCCGTACAGATGGGAACAGCGACCACGCTGGAAGTCCAGGGCAGCGTGGATAGCAGTGGTTACTTTGTGAGCGCCAAGGGCATGGTGCCGCTGGAGCGATTGCTGGCATTCGGCAGGACGACGGGATTTCAGTCACAGATTACGAACACAACAGCCTCAGCCCTGGTTGATTTAAACATCAGCGGCCCGTGGGCGAATTTTACCGCGCCCAAGCTGCATGGCACGGCGCATCTGCAAAATGTGGCGGCGTGGATTCCGGGCATCAAAGACCGGTTGATTTTCTCTGAGGCAGATGCCGAGCTTACGGACACCGGCCTGACGCTGAATCATCTTACCGGGCAGTTCGAGCATAGCCCTGTGGCTTTCACGGGATCGATCAGCAATCCTCTCAATTGTGCAGGCAGTGTGCCGTGTCCTTTTGCGTTTGATCTGCATATGGATTCGCTGGCAGTGCAGGATGCAGCGACGGCGCTTGGATTTACGGACAAAGGCTGGAGCATTCCTTTTCTCTCTGGAAGCGACAACAAGCTGCCGGATTTCAGGGCCGAGGGAACTCTTTCTGTTGGCGAACTGAAAGTAGCCGACATTCCGATGGAAAAATTTGCCGCTCACGTTGCGGTTGGAGACCACGGGCTGCTGATAAATCACATCACCGCCAAAGTGGGAGGCGGATCGACGCAGGGCGAGTGGAAGCTTGACTGGAGCGGAGACCATCCGCTGTACAGTGGAAGCGGAACAGTGACTGACGCTGCTTTGGACCGAATTGGGACGCCTGAAACTGTGGCTGGGCAGTTAGCCCAGTGGGTTTCCGGGAAGGCGCAGGTGAATTATTCCATCCATTTTGAGGGAAAGAACCCCCAGGAGATGCTTTCCAGCGCCAGCGGCAAGGCAGAGTATCAGATCAGTAACGGTCTTTCACAGATGCTTACGGTGGACGCTGATAAACCATTGAGGTTTAATGCAGCCCAGGGCGCGGTGGAGATAGAGCATCAGGCTTTAAAAGTGTTGCCAAGCAAATTTAAGTCAGAGAACCGCATCTATGTGATCAGTGGGACAATCGCCCTGGCGAATAAGCAGGCAAGACTCAAGATGAGTAGCGGTGGCACCGAATGGGAGATCAACGGTGCGCTGGAAAAACCTCAGATTACGCCACAACCGCTGACTGCACAGGCCGCACCCGCACACGCAAAATGATTTCGCGGATATTACTTACGCTGCTGCTCATAGGCAGCATCGCCTTCATTATTGAGAAAGGCCCTGCTGTCGGACAGCCTACGCTCGCTGCAGTGAAGGCAGGCACTGCGTCAGACAGCCGTCTGACGGCTAGCATGCAGGCGAAGCTGGACCATATTCAGCAGAATGGACAGCGGTCACGTCCAGACCAAGCCCCTACTGTAATGACGGAAGAAGAGGTTAATGACTACATGGCCTCAGACCACATTGAGCTGCCCAAGGGCGTGAAGAAGCTGCGCTTTGAAGGGCGGTCCGGCGTGGTGACGGCTTTCCTGAATGTTGATTTTGATGAATTAAGCAACGGGCAGAAATCCTCCAACCCTATGCTCTCGGTCTTCAGCGGACGGCATGATGTCCGCGTGGAAGCCTCAGCCTCCGGCACGGATGCGCAGGGGAAGGTAAGCGTGCGCGAGGTAACGATTGACGGCTTCAGCGTACCGCGCATGGCGCTGGAATATTTTGTAAGCAAATACATCACTCCCAAGTATCCGAACGTAGGTCTTGATTCGCAATTTCAATTGCCGAATAAGATCGACCTGGCCACTGTTGGATACCACAAGCTGACGGTCACGCAGAAGTAAGCCTTCCTTCCAATCCACCACGGAGACACGGAGGCATGGAGAACAGCCCAAGTGCCATTCGTCGGCAAGTTCGCTAGAATAGCGGAATGCTAAAACATCTACGCTGGAATGACGTTGAACTGGAAAAGCTGAATCCACTGCTGGATCGCCAGATGATTACCGGCGAGCAGCTGATGCTGGCGCGCGTCCTTTTGAAGAAGGGATGCGTAGTCCCCGAGCACAGCCACATGAATGAGCAGCTTACCTATATTGTGGAAGGCGCGCTCAAGTTCTGGATTGATGGAAAGGAAATCGTGGTCAAGGCCGGCGAGGTGCTCTGCATCCCGCCACACATGCCGCACAAAGCAGAGGCCGTGGAAGACACGATCGACCTGGATGTTTTCTATCCTCCGCGGCAGGACTGGTTGAATAAGTCTGATTCTTATTTGCGGAACGAAGCAGCGCCGACTCGGTAGTTTTTGTGGTAATTGAAGGGCCACTGCGCATTTTTGTGCGCGGAGGCCTTTTATGTTTGTGCCGCCCCTACGGGGCTCAATTCCTGCTTTGCTTACCCAGACTTACGGCTTCGCATGCGCTCGCCTCAGTCTGGGCTAACTCATATTGCGCCTGCGGCGCTGAAGTTTCGATGTAACATCAATTTTCTCCCACCAGCTGACTTTTAGATGAAACGTATTAACTCGCGCCTTCGGCACTGATGTTTAAGATGGAATCTCAATCCCCTCTTGAATCTCGAACATCTAGCAACAGATTGTGAAGTAAGAGATCGTTGAAGCAGAGAAGATTACCTGCTTGGATAAATGCATAAATCTGCTAAGTATGACGAAAAGAACTAGGGAGAGGCTGGTGGAGAAAGGACCAGCCTCTCCGGGTGATGGTGGAGAACTGCTGAAGCAGTTTAGTAAAACGGTATGCGCATCCGAGATCCGCGCGCGTCGGTGTGACACATGCCGATCCTGGTTTCCGTCGACGCTCTGGGGGAGGAGTCACCAATCCAAACGCGCCGAAGCCGTGCTTCCGTCTTTCTATCCCCAGCATCGCGCGCTTGCTCGAGCGGACCAAGCGCGAGCGATATCAGCGACATTTCAGTCAAGGATACGGTTTAGCGGAACCGTATGAGTTGGCCTGACGCCGCCTTGCTGGGGCCTGCAACACCACCACCAAACTTGTGTGGTGTAAATTCCAGATCTTGCACAAGCACAATGGCTTTGCGAAGACCAGCCCTCGTCCGCTTAAAGGCAAGAGTTATCCCGGCAATCATGCTGAAAATCTGCAAGATTGTCCTTTATGGGCAGACGAAGACTACGACCAGCGTTTTTTAACGGCTGGCCGGTTTGTTTACTGCGAATTCTTTGCGTTGATTTCAGCAGCGCGGACTTAGAAGGGGATTAGGGCGGGATTAAAATTTCTCATCGCAATGTTGCATGCATGTGCAAAATAAGTTTGCAAATTGTTGCGTCTTGCTTTTTGGCGTAAATAAAAAGCAAAACGCGGTAATGATTTACTTTATTCATATCGTAATGCATTCACGGGATCAACTTTTGTGGCCCGGCGCGCGGGAACCAGCGCTGCGAATAGAGCCGTTCCGCTCAAGATCGCAATGACAGTGGCAAAAGTCAGCGGATCTCTGGACGAGATGCCATACAGTAGCTTGCTTAAGAGATGGCTGAGGAGCAGGGCGATGATGCCACCGCATACGGTGCCCAGCAGAATGATCTTTGCCGCCTGAGTTGTGACCATCACCAACACGTCACGCCGTTGCGCGCCCAGAGCCATGCGGATTCCAAATTCATGAATGCGCTGCGCCACGCTGTAAGAAATCACGCCGTAAGTTCCAAGCACAGCCAATAGCAACGCCAGGGCAGAAAAGGCGCCAAGAAATTGCGCGAGAAAACGGCGCTCAGCGGTAGCCGCCGTGATCAAGCCTTCCGCGGTTTTGATCGCATAGATTGGCTGGTTCGGATCGATGGAGAGAACAGCCGAGCGAATCGCAGGCCAGAGAGGCAGAGGATTTTCACGCGTGTGAACAAGGATGGCCGTCCAGCGCATGTAACCAACGCCACGCTGCAAGTAGGGAATATAAACGGCAGGATCGTCGTCTTTATCCAACGCTTCTGTTCTGACATTTTTAACCAAGCCGACGATGGTGATGGGGCCTACGTCCTGGCCGGTCTCTATCCAGCGAAAGGTTTTTCCAACCGCCTCCTGGCCGGGCCAGATTTTTCTGGCCAGGGATTCATTCACAATCGCAACGTGGGGCGCATTCTGACTGTCGGTCTCAAGGAATTGGCGGCCACGCAGAAGTGGAACTCCGGCAACGCGAAAATACGAAGAGTTGACGGAGCGATAGTCTGCTTCGGGAGCATCAGAGGCAGGAACAACGTGGTCACTGGGCACAAACTTCAAGGTGGAATGGCCTGCGTTGGAAAGTGGAAGATGACTGATGGCAGCGGCTGACTCGACGCCCGGAACAGCTTGAATGGTCGTGAGCGCTTTCTGAATATATTGTTTTTGCTCTTCCGGCCCGTGAAACAGCCAGACATTCATGGTGAGCACGTTGCTGGTTTGAAAACCGGGATCGACATGAATCAATTTGGAGAAGCTGCGCAAGAGCAGCCCTCCGCCGACGAGCAGAACCATGGCAAGCGCAATCTCAGTTCCGGCCAGGAGGCGGCGCACATTCTCTGCCTTTCTTCCGCTGGAGGCTGTGCGTCCTGCGCTTTTGAGCGCGGCATTCATCTCAGACTCTTTCATGCGCAGCGAAGAGAACATGGCGAGAGCCAGACCTGTGATCAATGCAAGAGCGATGGTGAAGGCAAGCACTTTCAGGTCGAGGGTGGCTGTGGCGAGTCGTGGAACTTTGCCGGGATAGGCATCGCGAATCCATGCCACGGCGAAATAAGCAATGAGCGCACCCATTGCAGATCCAGTGAATGTAAGCAGCAGATTTTCCGTAGTTGTCTGGCGTAGCAGCCGGCTCCAGCGCGCGCCAAGCGAGGCGCGCACGGCAAATTCTTTTTGCCGGGCAGCGGCACGTGAGAGCAAAAGATTGGCCACGTTGGTACAGGCGATGAGGAGAACAAAGCCGACGGCACTCATGAGGAGAACTAGCGCGGTACGAACATTGATGGTGAGGGCATCGCGGGCATTAACGACGGCGGTTGTCCACGCTTTGTTGGTGTCAGGATATTGCTGCTGAAGCCGGGCTGAGATGACGTCTATTTCATTCTGCGCCTGCTCACGCGTGATGCCGCGACGCAGCGTGGCGAGTGTCATGACAAAGCGGCCATTTCTGGGTACGCCGGGCATATTGTCTGCCAGGGCGGCCCAGAGCTCAACATCACTGGATGGCAGGGCGAAGGTTGGAGGCATAACGCCAACCACAACGTGCGCCCGGCCCTCGAAGAAAAGAGTTTGTCCTACGACGTTGCGATCCGCATTAAAGAGGCGATGCCATAGACCGGAGCTTAGCACTATGGCATCTGGACTGCCGGGCTGATCGTCAGTGGAGTCGAGTGTGCGGCCGAGCAAGGGAGTCATCCCAAGCATGGGAAAGAACTGGCCGGTTACACGTGCGCCCACTACTCGTTCTGGGACGGGCCGATTCACTAGATTGAATGTCCAATAGGTGGCCTGAGCCATTTGTTCGAATGAGCGGCTGCTCTTTTGCCAGTCTTCAAAATCCAGCGGCGAGGTGGTGAACATGTCTTGTGCGGCAGCGGGTTGGCGATGGCTCTCTAGAATTACCAATCTCTCTTGATTGGCATAGGGAAGCGGCTGCAATAGAACGGCATTTACCACGCTGAAAACGGTAGTATTCGCGCCGATACCAAGCGCCAGAATGAGCAATGCAGTAAGAGAGAAGCCAGGATTTTTCAGGAGAAGGCGAATACCGTATCGCACATCTTGTGACAACTCTTCCATATTTCTGCGCCAGCTTTGCATGGGCACGCTCCGCGTGAAGACACACTTGTGTTCGCTGCGTTTAGACTTGCGGCGATACGGAAGGTTAGGAAAAATTACGGAACATCGAGGCCGATAGATTTCATCAGTTCAAGACCGTTACTTGTTGTAACCACACCGGCGCGAAGGCAGTAATCAAAGGAGAGCCTGTCGTCTTCAAATCGCTCCTGGAAATGCACGTTGCTGACCTGAGTGGGGAAAACCTCTTCCAGAGATGTAAGGGCAAGATCATGCGTGGTGACCATGCCAATGGCGCTATTGCGCGTTAAGGTGCGCAGAACACCTTCTGTGCCTACGCGGCGATCATGGGAGTTAGTGCCATGCAGAACTTCGTCGAGCAGAAATAATGTTGGTTGAGAGGCGGAAAGATCGACGACCTGGCGGAGCCGCTGAATTTCCGCATAAAAGTGTGAGATGCCTTTCTGCAGCGAATCCGAGACGCGCATGGAAGCTCCGATGGCTACGCGCGAAAGCCTGAGGCTCTCCGCGCGGACAGGAGCGCCCATCATGGCAAGCACAGCATTGATGCCGACGACACGCAGGTAGGTGCTTTTACCGGACATATTGGAGCCGCTGACGACGAGAACCTGGTTTCTGCCGCCAAGCGCGACGTTATTGCGCACACATTTTTCCGCAGGCAGAAGAGGATGCCCGAGAGCGTGCCCTTCAAGAGCGAGATGAGCATTGGGTGATATGAACTCCGGGAATGGATCGCGCGGATGTTCATAAGCATAGGCAGCGATGGAAGCAAGAGCTTCCATTTCTCCGACGACACGGAGCCATGTTGCGATGCCGCGGCCATAGTTGCGACGCCATCGCTCAAGAGCAAAGGCCACCTGGAAAGAGTAAAGAAGCGGCACGTCAAAGATGCGTACGAACCAATTGTGACGGGAGTCATCAAGATCGGCGAGCGTGTCCAGGCGCTTGATGCAGGTTGAAGGCAGAAGGCCATGCGTGGTGAGAAGAGCATGCAATTGCTGAAGTCGTGGTGAGGTGAATTTTTCTGTTTCGATGCGGCGGAGGAGTTCGGCGAGGGAGTCGAGATTGCGATGCGTATCGCTTACGCCGGCAAAGATTTTTTCCAGTCGATTATGGAAACGGAAGAAGATGGACCCGTTGATCAGTAGTGAAAGGACGAAGGGTGTCCAGTGGGCAAGAAAGCCGTAGACCAGAGCAGCGATACTGAGCACAGCTAAAATGGCTGCCCACCATGTGCCATCTTTGAGCCCGCTTTCTTCCTGCGCCCATTGCGTGAGTCGCTCAGGATTGGCGGCGATACGATCACTTTCGCCGATGGAGGCGAGGTCCTGGCGGAAATCACGTTTGGTTTTTAGTTCGGCAATGGCAAGCTGGCGGGCTTGAATTTCCGGGAGCTCAGCGTGAGTCAGCAGCCATTGTGCAAGGCAGCGATTACCCATATTCGTGCGGGCGGTGGAGAGCAGTTGAAAGAGGCTGTTTGGACCGAGGATGTCGAGATCTTCTGCGTACATGTGGAGCGGATCTTTAAACTCATCACCGGTTTCTCCGGAGCCGTGCCAGCGATCTTCAATACGAGTGATACCGCGATTGTAAAAAGCCGCAGCACGCTTTGCCCTGGTCATGGCGCGAACTACTTTTCGATGAATTCTGATGAGCGCGATGAAAAGAATGATTGGCGCGAGCAGCCAATAGACGGACGGATGGCTGTATTTGCCGGTGATCCAGCAGAGAACGAGGATGGCAATAAAAACGGCGACGCGAATATTGCCCAGCCAAAGATGTTTGCGTTGGAGTTGAGTGGTTTGAGCTTGGAGATCAGCGAGGCGGCGGGAGTATTCAGATTTGGGGCCGGCATGCAAAGAGCTCTCTTGCGACGAAGGTTCAGGCACGGTTTGGCTGTGAGATGTGGTCACGATTTATCGACATATCTATTCTGGCGGCAGAGACGCACAAATGCAAAAGGGCACGGTAATGAACCGTGCCCTGATTTGTTGAGTTGCGATTACCAGACGCGGCAGGCATTAGCCGGCGCCATGGGCTGACCAGCTTTGCAGCCGAAAGCTTTCTGGAATTCCGGCATGTTGCGGACGACGCCGTTTACGCGCCAACGTCCGGGAGAATGCGGGTCAACTCGCACAAGCATGCGCGAGAGTTCAGGAGTGGTGTTTTGGCACCAGACACGGCCAAAGCCCAGGAAGAAGCGCTGGTCAGGCGTGTAGCCATCAATCTTCTTGTTGGGATCTTGTTTGGCCTGCGCCATCATTTCATGCAAGGCCATGAGGGCGATGCGCGCGCCTCCGTTGTCTGCGGTGTTTTCGCCGAGAGTGAGACGGCCGTTGAGTTTCAAATCGTCAACAGCGGTGAAGGAGCTATATTCATCGGCGACGCAGCTGACGCGCTGCTCGAATTCCTTTCCGTCTTCTGCCGTCCACCAATCTCTCAGATTTCCCTTGGGGTCAAACTTGCGGCCTTGGTCGTCAAAACCGTGAGTGAGTTCGTGCCCAATCACTAGTCCGATTCCGCCCATATTGACGGCATCATCGAGCGTGCGATCAAAAAATGGCGGCTGCAGAATTCCCGCGGGAAAGACAATTTCGTTCTGGCTTCCACTGTAATAGGCGTTGACTGTTGGAGGCGTCATGCCGAATTCTTTCTTGTCAACGGGCTTGCCGATTTTCTGCAGCTGGCGGTTGGATTCAAACTCGCTGGCGCGGGCAAGATTGCCCAGAAGTTCTCCACGCACGATGGTGAGCTTGCTGTAGTCGCGCCACTTATCAGGATAGCCAATCTTGTTGCGAATAGCGGCCAGCTTGATCAGCGCTTCTTTCTTTGTGGTTTCAGTCATCCAGGGCAAACTGCTGATGTCCTGTTTCAGCGCGGTTTCCAGGGCGTCCACCATCTTGAGCATGCGCTGCTTGCCTTCCGCTCCAAACGTTTCCTCCACATATAACTGACCGAGAGCTTCGCCGAGCGAACCATCTGTTGCATTTACGCAACGCTTCCAGCGTACAGGCAGCTCTTTTTGTCCGGTAACGGCTTGCTGAAACTTGAAATCCTCCTGCACAAAATCATCGGAGAGCCATCCGGCAGCGCTGTTCAGCATCTGCCACGTCATATAAACCTTCATGTCGTCCAGAGGCGTGGATTCAATCACGCCGTTCACGCTCTTGAAGAAATCCGGATTGCCGACGTTCAGTTCGGCAAAGGCCGGCGCACCGGTAACGGCAAAGTAGCGGTCAAGATGGAAATTCGGCCCAAGTGCTTCGGCGTCCTTGACGGACATTTTGTGATCGATATTTTTTGGATCGCGCCGCAGTGTGCGCTCCATATAGGCCTTGGCCAGTTCGGTTTCGATCTTCAGGACGGTGTCTGCATTCTTCTGTGACTGCTCCGGCGATTCACCCATCAGAGCAAACATCTTTTTCATGTGGTCGACGTAAGCTTTGCGGATTTCCAGGGTAGGCGCGTCGTCTTTCAGGTAGTAATCGCGGTCGGGCAGGCTAAGCCCGGCCTGATCAATGGCGGCGATGGTCATATCAGCGTTATGCAGGTCAGTCTGGGAGCCAAAGCCAAGCAGAGGATTGGGGCCTATCATCTGCTCGTGCGCCATCACCTCCATCATCTGAGTTTTGTCTTTGACGGCTGCAATACGATCCAGCTCAGACTTGAGCGGCGTGTATCCTGCCTTGTTGACGGTGGCTTCATCCATGCAGGCGGCGTAAAAATCGCCGATCTTCTGCTGCACAGGCGTGCGCTTGGGATCGTTGGCGCTGTACTTGTCCAGAATCTGGCGCAGGATCACCAGGTTGTGCTCATACACCTCGCTGAAACTCTCCCAGGAAGGCTGGTCGCCGGGGATGGGATTGTTCTTCATCCAGTTGCCACAGGCAAATTGGTAGAAATCAACACACGGGTCAACCGACTTATCAAGATTGGAGATCTCAAACTTCGGCGCGGGATGTTCCGGCCCGGCCGCAGTTGAAGGCTCAGGATTGGCCGGCGGCGTGATCTTGCCAGGATCATTCTTGCCAGAGTTAGCAGGATTTTTTGGAGTTGGCGTAGGCGTAACGGCCTGGCCCCAGGCTACAGCCGCCGTCAGAAGCAGGATTCCAATGAATTTGTAAGCAAGGTTGCGCATCAATATCTTCTCCCTCCCGAGTGAATGGTCATTGTATAAGACGGACAGGGAAGAGAGAGGTTATTCAAAAGGGTTGAGAGTTGGTTCCTGACGGACTGATTACGTTACAGCGTTTAGGCAAGAAAAACGGCCAGCAGTAAAAACTGCCAGCCGTTTAAAGTGAAGAGCTCAGTGTGGCTTAGCGACGGCCGTGCTCGCCGCCACCGTGTGAATAGCTTCCGCCGTGCGAGGAGCCACTGCTGTGCGATCCGCCGCCTTTGTAGGAGGAGCCGCCACCGCTGTAGGATTTGCCGCCGCCATTGTAGGAACCACCATTGTGCGAGCCGCCGCTATAGGATGAACCGCCTCCGTTGCCGTAATGCGATCCGCCACCGGTGTAGGATTTGCCGCCGCCATTGTAGGATCCACCGTTGTGCGAGCCGCCGCTATAAGATGAGCCGCCTCCGTTGCCGTAATGCGATCCGCCGCCCATGTAGGAGGAGCTGCCACCCGTGTAGGATTTGCCGCCGCCATTGTAGGATCCACCGTTGTGCGAGCCACCGCTATAGGATGAACCGCCTCCGCTGCCGTAATGCGAGCCGCCGTTATAGGATCCCCCACGATAGCCGTTGTTATAGGATCTGCCACCGTCATATGATCTGTCGCCGCCCCGGTAGCCGCGGTCGTCATTGAAGGCGCGTTCACCTCCACGGTAGGTATGAAAATCTCCGCCCCTGAAGTTGTCGCGACCGCCGAAGGAACGGAATCCTTCATGGACACCAAAGCCACGGTTAGAGTAAAACGGCCGGTAGAATCCAGGGTGGGTGTAATAGAAGTTATGCCAGGGCCCCGCGCCAATAAAAACGCCGCCCACGAACCACTGTGGTCCGTAATAACCGTAGGGCGCGCATCCGTAGGGATACGTGGGATAAAAACCATATTCGCAGACCGGAGGCGCGTCATACGCGTAACCACCGTACGCCGATCCAACCTGGACGCCGAATGAAACCTGCGCCTGCGAGTGCACCGATGGCAAAGCCACCAGGGCCAGCAACAGAACCAAGTATTTGAGATATCGCATTGTGTAACTCCCCTCCACAGTGCCGGCCGCCCCTATTTCACGGATTTCTAACAGTCTTTTAAACCCTTACCGCTGCGTGATCTGAACCGGCTTTGTACCAGTAATAACCCAAGTCAGGCAAATAGTTGCGGCTCTAGGGCTTGCAACGATTCTTTGCCTTGGATTACGGTTCTTTACAGTATTGGATGCGGGGAAGGGGTAATCGGGAACTCTCCCAAACCGCTTTTTAGCGAAAGCAAGCTGCGGCGACATTTTTGATCGTCGCCCAATTTTTTTCTATTGCAAATTCGCTTAAATTTCGCTAGATTACTCTCGCCGAGAGCGGCGTCGGTGGGTGAAGTACGGTTCTTGTGAGAAGCCAGTATTGAGTTACTGAGCATTTGGTAATTGGGTGACAAGAGCTTGAGTCCCAGAAAGGCCAGCACCTCTTTGTTCGTGTTGGGAATGTTGTGTAAGTTTTCTCAATGCCCGCAAAGCCCTCCAAAAGACCCTTGGAGATCGGGTTCCGGAGGTGTGTCTACACGGGCCCTCTGGCGATTTTCATCGTAAAACACTGATAAACAACAAGATTCCCAAAATCACGGGAAGCATAAATTTAAAACAGGAGCCATCCAGACGGATGGCTTTTTTATTTTGGAGCCAAAAACATGACGAAACAGGAGATTATGGCCGCCATTCTAGAATGTGCGGAGAAACTAGGGCGCGTACCAACGCACAGTGAACTGGCAAAGCTGGCTGGAATCAGCCGGCGAGTGGTGCGAAGGCATTTTGGGACGTATTCGCGCGCGCTGAAAGAATGCAACCTGGAGAGAAAAGGCGGCGGGCAAAAAGTAGACATGGGAGACCTGTTTCGCGACTGGGCCGGGATTGTGCGAAAACTGGGGAAGCTGCCGACCCTTTTTGAATATGAAGATCTCAGCCGCTATAGCCAGGCGCCCCTTATTGGACGGTACGGAACGTGGTCACGTGTGCCGGGAGCGTTGAGGCAATATGCCCAGGACAAAGAATGGGTCGAGGAATGGAAAGATGTATTGGCCATTGTTGAGGCGAAGGGCCGGGTCCGCAGTGTAGACGCAGAATGGCCAGGGCCAGGTAATGGAAAACCTGTGAATGTCCCATTGGTTTTAAGGGACCGGCCTATGTACGGTCCGATCATGAAGCCCTATCCGCTGGTGTGCGGGCCGGTGAATGAGCAGGGAGTGATTTTTCTATTTGGCGTGATGGCGGAGCAGCTGGGTTTTGTGGTGTTGAGGATCCAAACCGAGTTTCCGGACTGCGAAGCGTTGCGGCTGGTGGATGAAGAACGATGGCAACGGGTGAGGATTGAGTTTGAATATGAAAGCCGCAATTTTCTGAAGCACATGCATGAGGCAAGCGAGTGCGATTTGATTGTGTGCTGGAAGCATAACTGGCCAGAGTGTCCACTGGATGTAGTGGAGCTGAGGACAGCGAGAAGCGGCAACTAGATTGTGCCGCGCCTACGGCATTCTGCCGTTAAACTCTGCTTGCCCAGACCTGCCGGTCTGGGCTAACTCATAACGCGCCTGACGGCGCACGGATAGACGTCGCCCTGGGCGGCGAAAGCCGAGCACCGTCAGCGCCGCAATAGATAAGAGCACGCGTGGCATCGTATCAACGGAGGTGTGCCGACATCGCTCATTTTGATAGAAAATGCAGCAAACCAAGCCATTGTTATTGACGGCGTAAGCAGATAAAATTAAGCACGACACTGAGCCCCTGGGCCAGTCGTAAGCAAGAAAAGAGGTATCTCAATGTCATCCCGGCGACTCGTATATCAGCAAGGCGATCACATCTGCACTCTCTACGCTTCACCTGAGGAGCAGTTGCAGGCTGCCGTGGAATATATCCAGGCAGGTCTCGATCGCAATGAGCAGTGCTTATACGTTTGTGGTGAACATGCGCCAGATGAACTGCGGACAGCCTTGCAAAGCGCTGGAATCGATGTAAAGCAAGAGGAAGCGCGGGGCGCATTAAATCTCGTCACCAAAGGCGAGGCCCATTTGAAGGACGGACACTTTAACGCCAAAAACATGCTTTCGTTCCTTCATCAAGCTGTGAAGGATGCACTCGATAGCGGCTTTCAGGGACTGTGTGCGGCCGGCGATATGAACTGGGTAATGGACGGCGCCGCGGGAACCGAAGAGCTCGCGGAATACGAATCTTGTCTGAATAAGTTTTATGCCGATAATCGAGCGCTCGGGTTATGCCAATATAACCGGAAATCCATGCCGTCACAGTTTCTTGACCATTGCATAGCGACTCACCGCTTCGTCCGTATTGAAGGACCCATCGCATTAGAGAACCCGTTTTACGAAGAGCCAAATGTTGCGATTGGCAGACGCGCGGCAACTGAGTCCGAAACCAGGCAGAAGATGCGCGCAATCTTTGCGTAAAAACGTCCTGACCAAAATGCCTGTTGAACCTGAGTCAGAGCAAGCGGGAATCCCGCCTATTTCACTCCACCTCGCAACTTTCAGTCCCATTCGGCCATGCACCCTGGATTTGAAGATGATGCCACTCGGCGTGGCAAATCGCCATCTCACTACATAACTGAGGTGACACATGGCCGACCCCAAGAGCAATTCAAATCAACTTATCAATATGAATGCGGGCTACGAAGTGAATTATTGGACGAAGACGCTCGGCATTAGCCGTGACCGCCTGGAAGAACTGGTCCGGCAGTACGGGTATTTCGCCGACGCAATACGTCAAGCCTTGAACGCTGCCTGAGTCTTTTCAGAATTGAACTTAACCACGAGAGAATCCAGGCTTTATGTCCCATATCTTTGTCCTTGCAGAAACGGAATTCACAGCTAACGCTATCGACCAGGCGCTAACGCAACGTGGTTACCTTGTTACCACCGCCACGGATTTCACGCATATTGAGCCATCGTGCGCCGGATTGATTTTTGATTTGGCCGTGCTCAGCCTGAATATTCGGTCGAAAGTGAAACAGGCGATCCTCCTGCAGCTTCGGGAATACTGTCCGAATGTTCCGGTCCTGGATATGTGCCTCCCCGGTGCGTGCGTGAGCGGCGCCGATTACAGTTTAGAGAGCGATTCGTTTGAGGCCCTATCGGGGGCAGTTGCCAGAACGCTATCAAAAGAATTGGCGAGAAAAACCGGATAGCCGATGTGTCGCTCAATTTTCCACCGTTGCTTGCGCTGTCAATCTCTCTTCTCGATCAAAAGCCATCGCTGTAACGATAGAGATCTTATTTTCCCGAGTAACGCTTCGTCACGGCTTGTGACATCTCCAGATAGGTTCGCGCTCCAAAGACATAGACAAACCATATAGTCCAGGGATAGACTCCGCTTGTGAACCGAAAGGAGGCTTCATGATTTCCCTGATCGAAATGCTAATGTCCTTGATGGACCTGACCCCAACGCCACCTCCCCCAACTCATCCTAAAGATGAGCAACCTGGTAATGAAATGTAGGATCAAATAGCTGCCTTAAAGATTCAAACAAGCTTCCTTTCTCCGGAGCTATTTCCAAACTTGTTTCTCAATAAGCCGAAGCTGGGTATGGCTGGGATGAGTTCCGAAGTAGTTCCGGTAGAGAGAAAAGCAACTGGTCAACTTTTCCAAACTACCTTCCAGCCTGCTAGCGCTATTGCGCCCTCGGCCCTGTCCGATTTGCATCAAGAAATCCAGGGCAGAGCATCGATCATTACGTTCCCATATGCGTGATCCGCACGGTGATGGTCGAATGCTCTTTGATCTTTACGTCGGCTTTGGTGTTGGAGATAAATACCGTCCGAAATCCCGCATCGTCAATTTTAAGAACGAGATTTGGATCCAGCACACCTGATGGGCCAAAGGTTGGCACAGAGTCCTGGTGCGCGGCGCCGCCGGGCATGGCCATGTTGGTAGTGCTGCCCGGGTTGCGGGCGTCGTCATACTGAGCGGCACTGATATTCTGGGCTGCCTCTGCTGCCATGGCGGAAAGCTGCACATTTTCCACCACACCCTGAAGAGGAAGTTCAGTGCCGTCTTTCAGAATGGCCTTGTCAAAGGCAACGCTTAGGCGGGATTCAGGATCGTCTTTGGTGCGGGGATGTGCCTCAACAATGTGACCGGTGAGAACGGTTTTTTTCGGGAGAACGATTTTTCCGTCCATACGAACGTCTTCCCACAAGCGAGCACGGAATGTATCACCGGCATGGGCCTTCTTAACGTCAATGGCGCTGAGAATTTCTGCCGGGCCGCCCGTGCCAGCGCCAGGCCGGTTCTGTGTGACGGTTTGCGCAGGAGCATTTTGAACGGACGATTGCAGGCCATGGGCAACGAGCGTGACCATGATCAAGCTTGGTATTAAAAGGATTCCGGTCCAAGATTTTTTCATAAGCGACGGGAGGAGCGTTTCTGCGGCGCCAATTTTGCACCGATGAATGAGAAGAGTCAAATTGTTTCCAAAATGGGACGAGTTGCCTTTATCGTAACGCCAGTAACCGCGCGAAATTCCATGATTTCTCTTGAAATTTATGCGGGATAACGCAGATAAAACGCGGTTTTAGAAAACTCTTAAATCAACTTTCGCGCACGCTTGTTTTGGCGAGACAATTCAAAGTCTGTATGGCAGAATAATGACAGCCCATCCCTCAAATCACCAACATCACATATGCCAGTCGTTCTCAAGATCGATCCGCGACGCAAGGTTGTGTACTCCGCGTTCTATGGAAAGATTAACGACGCCGAGTTGCTCGACCATCGCTCAAGCATTGCGAACGATCCTGATTTCAATCCGCATTACAGTGAGATTGTAGATTTCAGCGCGGTCACTGAGGCCAATATCTCTAACGCCACGCTCTCTGCCATGGCTACTGCTCCCAGTTTGTATGACAGTTCTGTAGTGCACATTGTGGTGGCCCCTTCTGCTTCACTGGTGCAGATGATGAGCAAGTTCAAGGACCTGGCATTGTCGTCGCGGCCGAACATGATTGTGGTCCGGACACGCGATGAGGCATATGAACGGCTGAAAGACCGGGTGATCCTGTGACAGGGTTCGACCTTGTCTTCTCCGCGTCTCCGCGACGCAACGGCGAGAAAGCTTTTACTTCATCCTTGTTACAATAAATATTCTCTTCATTCACACTTGAGGTCCACAAAGAGCACATGCATCGTTGGTCACAACTTTTTATTCCCACGTTACGCGAAGCGCCGTCGGACGCCGAGGTCGCCAGCCACAAATTCCTGGTCCGGTCAGGGTATATCCGGCAGTTGGGCGCGGGCATTTACTCGTATCTCTTCCTCGGGAACCGGTCCATATTGAAGATTATCGATGTAATACGCGAGGAGATGAACAAGATTGGCCAGGAATATCTGCTGCCGGCCATTCATCCACGCGAACTGTGGGAACAGAGCGGGCGCTGGCAGGTAATGGGCGAAAACATGTTTCGCCTGAAAGATCGCAAGGGCGCCGACCTGTGCCTGGGCATGACGCATGAAGAAGTGATGACCGATATCGCACGCAAAGAGCTGCGCAGCTATAAGCAGCTGCCACAGATCTGGTACCAGATACAGAACAAATTCAGAGACGAGCCCCGGCCGAAGTCAGGGCTGATTCGCGTGCGCCAGTTCACCATGAAGGATTCCTATTCTTTTGACATCGACCAGGCGGGGCTGGATGTGAGCTATCAGAAGCACTATGAGACGTACCGGCGGATATTTGATCGCTGCGGACTCAAGTATGCGGTGGTACAGGCGCATTCGGGATCGATGGGCGGATCGCTGTCACATGAGTTTATGTCAATGTCAGAAGCGGGCGAAGACATTGTGGTGAGCTGCGAAAAGTGCGGCTACGCGGCGAATCTGGAGAAAGCAAGTTCAAAATTGGAGCCGGTGGAAGACCTGCCCGGAGACGGCCAGCCTGAGCTGGTACATACACCGGGGATGAAGACGATTGAAGAAGTCGCGAAGTTTCTGGGAGTGTCGCCAGCGCAGAAGATCAAGACGCTGGCGCTGATGCAGGTTGAAGAAGATAAGAAGCATCCGGGAAAGCAGAAGACGCGTCCGGTGATTGTGCTGCTGCGTGGCGATCACACACTGAATGAAGCCAAGCTGAGCGGTGCGCTGGAAGGGAAAGAATTTCGTCCGATGCACGAAGAAGAGATACATCAGGTATTTATGTCGCCCGCGGGATATCTTGGGCCAGTGAAATTGCCGGCTGCAGGAGCGGGTCTGGGCAGCGAGACGCAGAAGATCCTGCTGGAAGGCTTGCCGCTGGTGCTGGCAGATACGGCGCTGAAAGGGCGCAAGAATCTGGTGACCGGCGCGAACAAAGAGAATTACCACCTGAAGCATGTGACGCCGCTGCGGGATTTTCATCCTACGGAGTGGGTTGATTTGCGCAATGTGTCGCGAGGTGAAGGCTGCCCTGAGTGCGGAGAAGCGCTGGTGGTGGGCAAAGCGATGGAGATTGGGCACATTTTCAAGCTCGGGAATAAGTATACGAAGTCGATGGGCGCAACGGTGTTGGATAAAGATGGCAAAGAAGTCACACCGATCATGGGCTGTTATGGCATTGGTGTGGAGAGAATTCTGACTGCAGCGATCGAACAGAATAACGACGAGAACGGCTTCTGGTTGCCGCGGTCGATTGCACCGTTCGACATAGTGGTGACACCGACTAACGTAACCGACGCGCAGTTGCTGAAGACCGCGGAAGAGATCAGCACAACGCTGGAAAAAGCCGGATTTTCTGTGCTTTTGGATGATCGCGACGAGCGTCCGGGCGTGAAGTTTAAAGATGCAGATTTAGTGGGAATACCATATCGAATCAATGTCGGCAAGAAGGTTACGGAAGGGAAAGTTGAGGTAATCACCCGCTCGACACGCACATCACAGGATGCTAACATCGCCGACATTAACACCACTTTCCCCCAGCTGGTGCGGTCCTGAAGGAGACCGTCGTTAAATTGCTATGGGAAAATTAAAAGGGCTGATCGGACTCGTAGTTATTATTGGCAGCTTTTATACTGCCTGGAATCTGATTCCTCCCTACTTCAACAATTATCAATTGCAGGATGGTCTGGATGACATCGCACGCAAGAATAGCTATACGTCGTTGTCGGATGACGAAATCCGCAAACAGGTAGTGACAAAAGCTGCATTAGAAGATATTCCTCTCAAGGAAGAGCAAGTGACTGTGAGCCGCAACGGCCCAACTCTTGGCATCAGCGTGAAGTACCGCGTCCACGTGGATATGGTTGTCCATCCAATGGATTTGGACTTTACAGCGAATTCGTTGAATAAACGCATTTAACGGATATAATAGTGGAGAAGAACTAACTTCTCAGCACCAGTGCAGGTAACGCTCTGGCCCGCCATGAGTCTGAGAGAAACATGCGGCGTACTCCGCCTACTTAGGACATGGCAATAAAAATAAAATTTCCTCGCGTTCAAGGCATTCGTGGCAGCCTCAGAAACCCGTTTCTCCGTGCGGGAGTGGCTGCCTTCCTTATTATCTGTCTCGCGATGTTCGGCGTTTTCTCGTACTACTACATCAAGTACCAGAAAATCGTCGACCGCCGGATGAGCGGCCCAATCTTTGCCAACACAGCCAAGATTTACGCTCAGCCGCGCAGTATTCGCATCGGCCAGAAGGCTGATCCGCGTGAGATAGCCAACTATCTTCGCCATGCCGGATATACAGAAGCCGGCGAGCAGGGCAAGTCCAAGCTTGGCGTCTATCGCATCATGAAAGACGCCATCGAGATCAAGCCTGGCGAAGAATCTTATTACAACACTGAGGGCGCCGTTGTCCGCATCTCGGATGGGCGCGTCGATAAGATCGCCTCTCTCGGCAATACCGGCGACAACCTGACTGCCTACGAAGTTGAGCCTCAACTTGTAACCGGTCTGTTTGACGGCCAGGCCCGCTCCAAACGCCGTCTCGTAAAATATGACGACATCCCCAAAATCATGGTGGATGCCGTCACCTCCATTGAAGACCGCCGCTTTTTCCATCACAGCGGTGTGAACTATGGACGATTGCTGCAAGCCGGCTGGATCGATCTTCGCGAAGGCGGCAATCGCCAGGGTGGATCTACCATTACCATGCAGGTGGCGCGCGGTTTTTTCCTATCGCCAGAGAAAAAATTCAAGCGCAAGCTTACTGAAATCCTGATCTCCATTGAGCTCGAGCAACGCTTCTCCAAGAAGCAGATTTTTGAGCTCTACGCCAATCAGGTGGATATGGGCCAGCGCGGCTCCTTCACCATTACCGGTTTCGGTGAAGCGGCGCAGGCTTACTTCAGCAAGGATCTGAAGGACATCACCTTGCCGGAAGCGGCAATCCTGGCCGGACTGGTGCAGCGCCCAAGTTATCTTTCCCCGTACCGGCATCCGGAGCGTGCGCTTGACCGCCGCAATCTTGTTCTGGAAGCCATGGTGGAAACCGGATCCATCACTCGTGAACAGGCTGATACTGCTAAGGCCACGCCGCTCAAGCTTGCACCGCAAAATGTTGAGGCCAGTGACGCGCCTTACTTCGTGGATCTTATCCGTGAACAGCTGGTCAACAAATATGGTGAAGAAGACCTGAATGCTGACGGCTATCGCATCTATACCACGCTTGATCCTGCATTGCAGACGGCGGCTGCCCAGGCCGTCGATATCGGCCTGAAAGAAGTGGATGCACAGGTCAATAAGCTTCGTACCAAGCGCGTGAAGGTCGGCAAGAACAAATTTGAAACCAAGGTCATGCCAGGCCCTATTCCGCAGGTGGCTCTGGTGGCAATGGATCCCCACACCGGTGAAGTTCTCGCTCTGGTTGGAGGTCGCAATTACGGTTTCAGCCAGTTAAATCACGCCATAGCCAAGCGGCCCACTGGATCAATCTTCAAGCCATTTGTTTTTGCTGCGGCAATCAATAACGCAGTCACCAATGACCAGCCGGTATTCACTCCGGCCAGCATGGTAGACGATTCACCCACAGCTTTCATCAATGGTGATGATGTCTATACGCCACGCAATTACAAAGAAGAATACTTCGGGCAGGTTACAGCGCAATTTGCCCTGGCGCACTCGCTCAACAATGCCACGGTAAAAGTTGCTGAGATGGTGGGTTATGACAAGGTAGCCAACCTGGCCAAGATCGCCGGAATTACTTCTGTCCGGCCAACGCCGGCCATGGCCCTGGGATCGTATGATGCCACCCCGCTCGACATGGCATCCGCCTATACCATCTTCACCAACAACGGCCAGCGGATTACGCCGATTATGGTCCGTTCCGTCCGCGATCCCAATGGCGACATCATCAATGATTTTGAGCCGCAAAAAACACAGGTTCTTGATCCCCGCGTCTCTTATGTCATTACAGACATGCTTCAGGGGGTAATCAACAATGGTACGGCAGCTGGTCCGGCGGGCGTCCGCGCACGCAAATTTTTGGCTCCAGCAGCTGGCAAGACGGGTACCTCGCATGACGGCTGGTTTGCCGGCTTTACCTCAAACCTGCTCTGCATCGTCTGGGTGGGATATGACGATTACAGCGATATCCACCTCAGCGGCGCCTCCATTGCCCTGCCGATTTGGACAGAATTCATGAAGCGGGCCGTTGACCTGCCAAACTATTCAGATACAAAAACGTTCACTCCGCCCCAGGGCGTCGTGGAACTGACCCTGGACAAAGGCACCAACCAGATTGCCACGGCAGCCTGCCCGGACGACTATACAACCGCCTTTATTGATGGCACGCAGCCCACGCAAACCTGTGAACAGTCTGCCAACCATGGCAATCTTTTTCAGCGAATTTTTGGCATTGAGTCCAAGCCGACTCCTACCCCTCCGGCGTCTAATACAGTAACGGGGAATGGGAGTACTGCACCTGCAAATGGACAACCATCCTCCGCGACCCAGAATTCTGCCCAAAACCAGAGCCAGGAGCAGGACAAGAAGAAAAAAGGCTTCTGGGGTCGAATTTTTGGTGGTTCAAAAGACGACAATAAGGACGATAATAAGGACAATAAGCCAACGGCCGTTCCCAGTCCGGGCAAGGACGGGCCGCGCTAAGGAGGCCTTCCCATGGGTCGCTTCAGTTGCTTGCTACTCCTCACTGGATCATTGGCGCTGAACCTGCCAGTGTCCGCTCAAGAATCTTCCGCTCATGCGCATGCACCGCAAATGCGTGCACCCCAGTCCGCACCACAATTTCCAGTCGATGATTCCCGCTTGCGTGTGCCGCCGCCTCCGGCGGATGCTTCGTGGGTTGAACTGGACCAGCAAGGCGACAAGCTCCGTGCTGGAAAGGAATTTCTCGACGCCATTGACTACTATCGTGCGGCCTTGAAGCAGACAGACTCGGCCGTGCTGCACAACAAAGTTGGCATGTGTTATTTGCAGCTTCGCCGCGAATCGGAAGCCAAAAAAGAGTTCCTTCACGCCATCAAGCAAAACAAGAATTACGCTGAAGCTTATAACAATCTTGGCGCACTCTATTACAACTCCAGAAAATATAGCTCTGCCGTCCGGGAATATAAAAAAGCCCTCAAGCTGAATGAAGAAAATGCCAGCTTCCATAGCAATCTCGGTGGCGCCTATTTTTCGCAAAAAGATTATGATCGCGCAGCCAAGGAATACCAGCGCGCCGTTGAAATTGATCCCGATATCTTTTTGCGCCAGTCATCTGCCTCCGCCATCTCTATCCGGCTTATCGGCTCCAACGATCTGGGACACTTTCACTACGTGATGGCGCAGATGTATGGCCAGCATGGAGATGAAGAGCATTGCCGTTTCTACTTGTCAAAAGCCAATGAAGAAGGTTATCCGACCAAGGGTGCGCTGCGTGACAATGAGTTTGCAACTCTGCGCAAAGACCCGAATTTTGTGGTCTTTTTGCGCTCTCTGAAGCCGCCGCCTTCTTCAGATGCGAACTAAGTTTCTGAAATCTTTTGGCAGACGACGCTCGTTTTTGAACGAGATGGCTTTGAGTGAAGTAGTTTCAAATGGCTATTTTGCTTGTGCTCGGCAACCTTTTCCAAGCTGCTGCTTCTAATCTATGTAGCTGCAGTACCTGGCAGCTAAAAAAATTGATCCACCGGTTCGACGCGCAAGCGTCTCGGCAGGGAAACCGGTGGATCATTTGTTTTTGTCTGACTTCTTAAACACACTACACATACCCTGTCATCCTGAGCGGCACCGAGCGCGAAGCGTAAGGTAGAGTCAAAGGACCCCGAGAAACTATCCCCAACCCATGCTGCTGCAGGGAGTTCTCGAGAGAATTTACTTGTCATTTCCTGAACAATCCCCTGACTGCTCCAACGAAATTGTGTCATCCCGAAATCCGAAGACGAGCCGTGTGGGTGAGGCTGAGTGACTGAGGGATCTGCTCCGCTGCCGCTGAGCGGGAGCAGTAAAGAATAAAAGAAACAATTGATCCTTCATCGGCTATGCAACCGGAGCGACAAAAGCTTGCACTAATCAGAAAGGCGCGCGAGAGGCGCGACAATAAAAAATCAATTCCCAATACTGGCAATTTTGGCAATTCCCCTCACTGTTCCCTAATCGACGTCCTGGCGTGAATATAAGCCTCAATCACCTCATCCAGCGTGCCCTGGGCTTGCAGAATATATTCCACCGCATCCCTGGCTGCGCCATGACCGCCAATCGAAGGAGTATGGTGATGCGCCATCGCCTTCACCTGTGGGCGAGCATTGGCCACGGCAATCGCAAGGCCGCAGCGGCGCATGATCGGCAGGTCAATCACGTCATCGCCAACGTAAGCAATCTGCTCTTCCTTGAAGCCGCTTTCGGCCAGGATTTTGTCCAGAATCTCAGACTTATTTTGTGCACCCTGGTGCAGATAATCGATCTTCAAGTCTCTCGCGCGCAACGCTACCGTCTCTGAAATGCGTTTGGTGACCATGCCGGTTTTCAGCCCACCCAGACGCGCCAGAGAAATGGCCGTACCGTCATGAGCATTGAAGCCCTTGGCTTCAATCATATTCTGGCTGATGATGCCAAAACCCGGCGAGTCGGCATGTTTCTTCACATGAGCATCCGTATCGCGTGGCATATTGGATGGAGCAGGAAAGAGCCAGATGGAGCCGTCCGTAAGGACGCCATCCACGTCAAACAGAATCACTTTGATTTTTTTAGCGCGATCGAAAGACATAAGTTATTTAGCTAAGTGCTGCCTTACACCATCTGCGTTCCCCACAAATCATGCAGATGAATAATTCCTTCCACCGCCCCATTCGCGCCAATTACCACCAGCGATGTGATTTTTTTTTCTTCCATGATGTTCAGCGCAGTCATGGCGAATTCATCCACATGAATGGTCTTGGGATTGGCTGTGAGACAGTCGCCGGCGGTCATATTCAGAACATCCTTGCGTTGCTGCAGCAACCGGCGCAAGTCGCCATCGCTGATTACACCTAACAGGCGGTTGTTTTCCTGCACTGTGGTTATGCCCAACCCTTTGCGCGACATTTCATAAATTACGTCCACCATCTGGGTGGCTTTTTCCACGCGCGGCACCGCGTCTCCGCTGTGCATGAGCTGGGACACACGCGCCAGCTTTTTTCCCAGCTTCCCCCCGGGATGCAGATGGGCAAAATCTTCTTCCCTGAAGCCGCGCTTGTCTGATAGGGCAACAGCCAGGGCGTCGCCCAGCGCAAGCATTGCGGTAGTGGAAGCCGTGGGAGCCAGGCCAAGAGAGCATGCTTCCTGGTCGATGGAGCAATCCAGTGCGATGTCTGCCGCCTGTGCCAGCGTGGAACGTTTCTGTGAATCTGCCGGATAAAGCCTGTCGCCGGTAATGGTGATCAGCTTATTGCCAATGCGTCGGATCGTGACCAGCAGTTGCAGTATTTCTTCCGTCTCTCCACTGGAAGAGAGTGCCAGAATCACGTCACCGCGCACAAGCATGCCCAGGTCGCCATGAACCGCTTCAGCCGGGTGAAGATAAAGCGCTGGTGTGCCCGTGGAACTGAGCGTCGCCGCAATCTTGCGAGCGATGATCCCGCTCTTGCCCATGCCTGTAACCACAACGCGTCCGCCGCAGGAGTGCAGGCATTCCACCGCGCGTTCAAAATCCCGCGCCATGGGCCCGTCAATGCGTTCCGCTAACTCGCGCAACGCTTCCGCTTCAATGCGGACAACTTTAGATCCAGTGGATTTCACTCGAAATAATAGTAGCAGAGGTTTTCCTTTAATCCCGGCCCTGAGCTTGGCGAAGAGGAGGGAACCCGAGGACCACGAAGTTATCTGGGGAAGCTTGAAAATGGTCAGATGGATTTTTAAAAGACTTTGCCTTGAGTAACGATAGGGATCCCTCGCCGCCGCTCGGGATTACAGAAAAGCTGAATCCTGACCGCTAAATATCAAACACCCGATACGGGCACGGCGGATTGTTCGCCATCAGCAGAGACAAGGCCACGTTGTGCACAGGGATCCCCCCGATTGTTTTGCCGTCAGGCCTGCCATGATGAGCATGGCCGTGGAAGGCGATAACGGCCTGATGGCGGTCAATCACCTCTGCCAGTCGAGAACTGCCAAGATACGGCCATATTTCGTGGGGCTCCCCTTCCACCGTTTCGCAGATAGGAGAGTAGTGCGTCACAATTACGATCTTTTGCGCGCGCAACATGGTCAGGCCGCGCTCCAGTTTTAGCGTTTCGTCCAGACCCGCCTGCACAAAGGCCTTCACTTCTTTCTCTCCAAAAGCAGTCAGCATGCCACGGCCAAAGCCGCCAAGAAATCCTTTGGCTCCGGCAAAGCCCACGCCATCGCGTTCATAGCTGCTGCCGTCGAGCACCTTAATGCCTTCGGCAGTCATCATTTTCATCAATTCCTGCTCCTGGCCGCTTTCATAATCGTGATTGCCCAGCACCGCAACAATAGGAATGCGCAGCCGCACCAGGGCATTCAGGAGTGACTGCATCTCTTCCGGCTTGCCATAGTTGGTAAGGTCGCCGGCAATCACCAGCACGTCAGCTTCATCCCGGACGTGGGAGAGCGGCTCCCGGATGCGATCATAGCCCTGCGGCGTGAAATGCAAATCGGCTGTGGCTGCAATTCTCATGCTGATTTCTATGCTGCTTCCTCTGTTTCCCGCTGGATCAACTCGGCCTTCGCCCGGCACTCTTCCAGAATGTCGCGCTTGCCCCACTCCGTTACGTCAATGGCAAACATCTTGTCGTCAATCAGGCTGCCGCGGAAATTCGCGCCTTTATTGGGATGGGCCAGTTCGATGCTGAAGCGCTGTGAGAGCTCCGCCCAGATATCCGCCGGCACATAATCGGAATTTGCCGGATACACGTAGTGGTAGAGCACCAGGCTCCAGAAGAGCATCTCCCAATGGTCTCCGATCAGATTCATCAGCCGCTGCCAGTCAAATTTTCCGCGCGTGCCGTAAATCACGTGGCAGATATCAGCCCCGTCAAAGCGCTCGCGCCGCGTAACAAAAATCTTGGAAGCAATCAGCTCTTCCGGCGCCAGAACGCGGATTGACATGCCGAACACTTCAGCCCTGCTGGCATGCCGTATCCATGAATAATCCACGCGCAGCACGGCATTGCTCATACCGGTAATCAGGTCCACAAAGTATCCATCGCGCCGGGCTTTGGCCAGCCAGACTGAGTCCAGAATCTCGGTTTCAAAGCCGTCTTTTTCCAGGACCTGCAGCGCGCGGCCCACTTCCTGGGCCGGCAGGAACAGGTCAAGGTCCTTGGTGTCACGCCAGATTCCCGTGTGTTCGTGCAGCGCGAAAGCGCCTGAGATTACGAATGGCACGCGATGGTTCTCCAGCAGCTGGATGACTTCGCGAAACAAAGATTCCTGCTCCCGGCTGAACTCCGGGGGTTTTGAAGAACTTACTGGAAGCGCCTTTTCCTGTTCTTCTGACATCCCGGGTTAGATGGCTGATTCACCCGCCAATGTTGTTGAACCCGGCTGAAAAATGCGCGGAAGCAGCTTGCTTGGTAACATAATTTGCAAATGAGTTGCATCTAATCCGAGCGAAGCCCCAGTAAACAGGAGCGCCATGGCTGGAAAAGAATCTGTTCTTGAAGTGGAAGGCCGCCAGATCAAGGTATCGAACCTGGATAAAGTTCTTTATCCCAAAGCCGGATTTACCAAGGGACAATTGATTGACTATTACGTGCGGATTGCTCCTGTGCTGCTGCCCCATCTTGATAATCGCGCTCTTACGCTCAAGCGTTATCCCAATGGCGTGGACGGGATGTATTTTTACGAAAAGAATTGCCCCAAGTATCGTCCGCCATGGATGAAGACCGCCAAGGTCTGGAGTGAAGGCAACAATCGCTTCATGGATTACTGCATTGCCTCTGACGTTGCAACGCTGGTCTGGCTGGCCAACCTGGCGGATATTGAACTGCATACTTCGCTGGCTCTCGCCTCCAATGTCATGCGCCCGACTGTAATTGCATTCGACCTCGATCCCGGCCCTCCTGCCAACATCGTACAGTGCTGCCAGGTTGGTCTGTGGATTCGTGAGATCTTTGCGCAATTCCAGCTGCAGTCTTTTGCCAAGACATCCGGCTCCAAAGGATTGCAGATCTATGTTCCGCTCAACACTGCAGTGACGTTCGATGACACCAAATCTTTTGCCCGCGCGATAGCTCGATTGCTCGAAGAGCGCCATCCCGATCAGGTTGTTTCTGACATGAAGAAGGCATTGCGCGTGAACAAAGTCTTTGTTGATTGGAGCCAGAACGACAATCACAAAACCACCGTCAACGTGTATTCGCTGCGTGCGAAAGACCAGCCCACGGTCTCCACGCCGGTCACATGGCAGGAAGTTGAACAGTGCCTCAAGAAAGCCGATCCAGAACTGTTGGTTTTTACTTTTGAGCAGGTATTGAAGCGCGCAGAAAAATCTGGCGATCTGTTTGAGCCCGTGCTGACTCTGAAACAGCAGCTCCCAAAACTCGATCAACTTCAACCGGAAGCTCCCGCTTCAACTGAAAAACAGCCGCAATCTAAAAGCCTACGGCCTGTTTCTGCCGCCAAGACTGCAAAATCACGCGCGATCAAAAAGAAGAAAAGCGTGCCTTCCCGGCCTGCGCGAAAGACTGTTTCACGTCCCCAAAAGCGCACACCCAAGCGGCGTTAAGTTCCGCTGCTTCCCAAAAAGGAACCCAGTCAAGCGACATAGAAATCTGTAACCTATACATTTGGCTGCAATTTACGCGTAGTGCGGTTAGTTCCAGTTACTTAAGGACAATCAAATTCCAGCCTTGCGAGAAGCTGCCCACTGTCCATGTTCGCGCCGAAATTTGCTGCATTTAGCAGAGCTGAAGCATCAAAATAACCCAGCGAGAAAGACATGGCAGACAAAGGCTTCCAGATCGATTCCCGGTTGCGCAGCCTGACGGTAGAGCTGCGTGGCCTTGAACGTGATTTAAAAACAGGCGCTCTTTCCGATGGCGCAGCCTTGCTGGATTTTCGCCAGGTGATTGACGAGGTGCGCATGACGGCATGGACAGCCGGCGAATTGTTTAACGCGCAGCCCGAGAAAAAAGAGTTGTTGGCGTCATTTCTGGCGGCTGAGAGAATTCGCCGCTTCGCCCAGATGCTGCGCGATCTATCTCTGGACCTTGAGCATGCGCAGGTCAGTTGGGAATCCGGAGGCATCCAGACTTTGTTTGATTCTGTGAACGCGCTGCAGTCCAGGCTGGATAAACTCATCCGCGAGCATCGGGCAAGCTTCCGCAATCTGAAAGACGACCACCACCACTAATGTTTTAAGACGCTGCGCTTACCATGGGCGATGACAATTTTGCTCTTGCCGGAGAAGTTTTTGCCAGCACATCCAGCGCAGCAACCACGCCCCCGGTTTTATGTGGAACTTCTGCCAGCTTCAATCCCATCTCCACTCCGCCAAGCGTGCCGGCCAGCATGAGATCGTTGAAATGGCCCAGATGTCCAATGCGAAATACCTTGCCTGCCAGCTTGGAAAGCCCGGTACCAAGTGACATGTCAAATGCATCCAGAATAATTTCACGCAGCCTGTCAGCATCATGCCCTTTGGGCATCAGCACCGCTGTAAGCGAACTGGAGAATTCTTTGGGCTCTTCACACCATACTTCTAGCCCCCAGGTATTCACCGCCGCGCGCGTTGCTTCAGCATGACGATCATGCCGGCGAAACACATTATCCAGCCCTTCTTCATGCACCATCTGGATCGCTTCCTTCAATCCCCACAGGAGATTGGTTGCCGGTGTATACGGGAAGAAGCCGGCGCGATTCGGCTTGAGCATCTCCTGCCAGTCCCAGTAGTAGCGCGGCATTTTAGCGGACTTATTCGCAGCCAGTGCTTTTTCTGAGACAGCGTTAAAGCTCAGCCCCGGCGGCAGCATCAATCCTTTTTGCGATCCGCCTACTGTTACGTCAACACCCCACTCATCATGCCGGTAATCCATTGAGCCGAGCGACGAGATGGTATCCACCAGCAGCAGCGCCGGATGACGTGCGCGATCCATGGCCAGGCGAATCTCATGCACACGGCTGACTACGCCCGTCGAAGTCTCATTGTGAACAATCATCACAGCTTTGATCGCATGTTGCTTGTCTTGCAGCAGACGCGCTTCTGCTTCTTCTGGATTTGCTCCATGCCGCCAATCACCCGGAACATAATCAACAATCAAGCCGTGTTTCAGGGCAATGTCTCTCCACAAGCTGGAAAAGTGACCAGTCTCAAACACCAGCACGCGGTCGCCGGGAGAGAGCGTGTTTACAATCGCCGCCTCCCACGCGCCTGAGCCGGAAGCGGGATAGATCACCACAGGATTTTTCGTCTTGAAAATTGACTTCACGCCTTCCAGCACTTCAGCGCCTAGTTGGGCAAACTCCGGCCCACGATGGTCGATCACAGGGCGGTCCATCGCGCGCAGAACGCGGTCAGGAACATTGGTTGGTCCGGGGATTTGCAGGAAATGGCGGCCGCTATGAATCATGAGGTGGCTCCAAAAATCTAAGTGTAGAACAATCGCCGCGCGATGAGGAATAACTTATGCAGTAATAATTGTTATGAAATGTTGATTTGATCAGTATTATCAAGCTAGTTGATCGTAAATATTTTCGCTATAAGCTCTGAACAATTCGCTGCAGTTCTCTGGCAATCTCTTCAGGATCTGTTCCGGGCCCAAACCTCACCGGATCGCCAATGCGCACCTCTATCGAATGCGGTGGCGCATATTGCTTTTTTGTTATTTTGAATTCGAACAGGCCATCGATGCGCATCGGGATAATTGGCAGGTTGAGCTGTGTTGCCAGCAATCCAATGCCGCTGCGGAAGGGAGAAAAGTTTCCATCCTGCGTACGCCGGCCTTCAGGAAAAATCAGCACGCTGTAACCTTTATCTGCCAGCTCGCCCGCAAAACGAAAGCTCTCTTGATACTTGGCCCGCTGTGGCAGTGAAAAAACATTAAACAGCGCGGCGATCAATACATACTGCAACTGCTCCCACCAACGCTTCAGGAAAAACCACTCTTCTGGTGGATGCCGCATGCTCCGCAGCATTTCGCCTTGCATTGCCACGCCCAGCCGGTTGCGAAGTCGCGCCGGCAATGCCGTCATCAGGAATCCGATATCAATCTGTGTAATGTGATTGGAGATGATTAACGCAGGTCCACGAAAATCTTTCAGTCGTCCGCGGCCAATAATTTTCGGTCGCGCCATGATCATGATGTAAGGAAGCGAGATGGCGTGATAGACCAGCACGCGAATCCCACGCACCAGCCAGCTCTGCGGCCAGCGCGAGTAAGGGTACTCTGTCGTCTTCGCCGCAGGCGCTTCGGGCGCAGACTTCTTCAGCAAACGTTCCAGATCGGCAACCGTATTGACTTTGGAAAATTCCCGATTGCCTAGATCCACCTGATAGCGGCTTTCAATGGCCGCCATCAGCTCCACGCGGTCGAGCGAACTCAGGTTTAAATCATTTTCCAGATGAGCGCCCGGCTTAAGCTCCACACGCTTTCCCGTAATGCTGGCAACCAAATCTTCCAGTCCGCCGCCAACAGAAGCGCCAGCCTGAATTTTAGCGGCGGAAGAACCACCATTGAACTGCGCCTCTACGGTGCGCCGGATCACATCCATCTTGGGCTTCTGCGTGGATGTACGCGGAAAATCATCTTCGGGCCATGCCATCCAATTGCGTATCTTCTGGAAATCAGCCAGTGTCTGGTTAGCGTTGACGATTGCAGCACTGCCTGAATCGCCATTGTTTAGTAACAGCACAGCGCATGCCTCTGCGTTGCCGCCTTTGGCGATTCCAAACACAATGCAGTCGCGTACCTGCGGCTGCTTGCGCAATGCCTGCTCCAGATCTTCCGGATAAACCTTCAACCCCGCCGCTGTGACAATTACATTCTTACTGCGGCCTTTGAAATAAAGATTGCCTTCTTCATCCAGCGTGCCGAGATCGCCGGTACGGAACCAGCCTTCTTCTCCAGTCACGGGTTTTAACTCTTTGCCTTGCCAATATTGCCGGGCCACGTTCTCGCCCCGCACTAGAATCTCGCCTGTCTCGGTGTCGAGCTTCATCTCACGTCCAGGAAGGACTTTGCCAATCGACCGCCTGCCCACCTTGAACGGATGATTCAGGCTGATCAGTGAACTGGTCTCTGTGAGCCCGTACCCCTGGATTACTACATACCCTAATCGCCGCCAGAATTCTTCACTGTTCTGATCGAGCGCGGCGCCACCGGAGATGATGGCCCAGAACTTCCAGCCAAAGCGACTGCGAAGCTTGCGGAACCGCCACCAGCGTTTGAGAAAACGCTCATTCTCAGAGACGTCCCAGTTGGGGTCGATCACCTGGCCAAAATCGTCACGCAACTTATTCTTCAAAGACTCAACCACCCGCGGAACCGCCACGAGCACAGATATCCGTTCACGCTTGATGGTCTCAACAATGTCACTCGGCTTAAAACTGTCTTGAAAGTGGACTGTTCCACCAAGGAGCGCCGGTATGAACATTCCCATGAATTGTCCAAAAACATGGCTGAGCGGCAGCAGCTCAAGAAAGCGTATGGGATGAAATAAACGCTCTCCGCGGCGGTATTTTGGGAACTCGCGTTCAATCGGATCAACGCTGGCCAGGATATTGCCGTGCGTAAGCACCACGCCTCGCGGCTCCGCCGTGGTACCGGAGGTGAAGACGATCTGCGCTGTATCGCTGCGGCTTAAACCTTCAGGCTGATAAGGAGCAGCTGGGCGCGTGTTCAGCACTTCACGCAGCTCTTCAAACTCCAGATGCGGACGGTTTGCAACGTGCTCTTTTAATGCGCTGGCGCAGATAACCAGCTTTGCGTCCACGTCTGACATCACGCGCTGGGCAAAGTCCGGCGCAGCAATTCGATCCATGGGAACCGCGATCACGCCACGCAACATGCAGCCAAAGAAAACGCTGACCCATTCTGCGCTGTTGTCACCCCACAACAATACGCGATCGCCTTTATTGATTCCGCGAGCTTCCAGTTCGCGCGCAAATTGGCATGCCAACTCGCTGAGTTGTCCGTAGGTCCATCGCAACGTACGAAAGCCGCGGCGATATACATAGGCAATCTCATTCTTTCGCGCCAGATAAAGCTGGGGATATTCGGCTAGGGTCTGTGGCATCTCTGTCTCTAAAATACCGATTCAGAGTGCACTTCGCCAAGCGGCAAAGAGCGGCATGTGAACTTAAATCCCGAAGCGGAGCGAGGGATCACTATCATTTCTTAGATCATTAGGGCTTTATCAATACGATTCAAACTGCGTATCGAAATCTAGTTTTTCGATTTCGCGTTTTTTGCGTTAATTCGCGCTTAATTTTGACCATATGATCCCTCGTTCCACTCGCGCTTAAAAAGCTTACTCATGCCTTAACGCCACAGTCGGCTCAATCTTCAGAGCACGCCGAGCAGGCGCCCAGGAAGAGACAAGCCCGAGAACAAGCATCGTCAGACAAACCGCCGCAAACAGGATCGGATCCAATACCGAGCCAAAGATAATTGATTCCAGCAGTCGCCCCGCAGCCAGGGCCAGCCCAAGCCCAATCAGCGCGCCAATGCCGAGTAATATAAAAGTCTTGGTGAGAACCAGTTGAATAATCCGTCTTGGATTTGCTCCAATGGCAACCCTGATTCCAATCTCGCGCACGCGCCGCGCCACGCCATACGCCACCAGGCCGTGAATGCCGGTGATGGCCAGAACAATCGCCAGCAATCCAAAGGAACTTAACGCAATCACCGCCGCATGCAATGGCAGGAAGGCAAATCCCAACATCTGCCGCAGAGGGCCGGTGCCGTACAACGGTAACTCGGGATCGAGTTTCGCAATTTGCTCCCTGAGTTTTCCCACCATCTGTTCTTCCGGCAGGGAAGACCTGACAATCATTGTGGTAGTGCTGTTGTACTGCTGCATGATTGGATGAAAGAGTGCCGGCTTTTCAGTCTCAGTTGGATTCTCGTATTTTCCCGTCTCAACAATACCGATTACTGTAATCTGTCGGCCGCCTGGACCATAGCGGAAGCGCTTTCCCACCGCATCAGCGGTATGCAGAATCTGTTTTGCAAAGGCAAGATTCACAACCGCCACACGCGGAACAGTGGCATCGTCGTGCCAGTTAAAGTCGCGGCCAGCGAGCACGCTGATTCCCATCGTAGAAAAATAATTGGGTGACACTTCATAGGTCACGGTAAAGCCAGTTGGGACTTTGGCGTCCGGCTGGTCTTCTGAATAAATGGAGGCGTGGGATTGGTCAATGCTGAGCGGCACAGAATTTCCGTACGCAACCGACTGCACGCCCGGCAACTGCGCCACTGCCTCCGCAGCTCGACGCTGAAAATCTTTGCCGCGCTGTTCGCTGTAGCCAGCCAGGCCCAGTTCAAATCCAGCAACTGTAACTCCCTTTGGTTCAAAACCCAGATGCATATCCAATGAGCGCTGCAGTCCACGCAGCGATAACAGAC
>Ga0210397_10000065_pt1 | contig 91984 bp, 76 predicted proteins | sample IncBWH2OmetaG_FD_160126 | JGI IMG/M metagenome (GOLD analysis project Ga0210397, IMG submission 160126) | Forest soil microbial communities from Barre Woods Harvard Forest LTER site, Petersham, Massachusetts, United States - Inc-BW-H-2-O ... | reverse complement strand
TGTGCGACGATACCCAGCACATGGCTTCCCTTCCAGATGCTGCGGAGACTCGTCTCCATCGCCAGCTCCGGCTGCGCGACCTGATCCTCACCCAAGTGGTCAGTGTGGTCGGCAGTTCGTGGGTCGGCATCGCCGCGGGTCTCGGCCGCGCACAGGCTCTTACCTGGATCGCCGCCATGATCCTCTTTTACCTTCCCATGGCGGTCTCGGTCATCTATCTCAATCGAGAGATGCCGCTCGAAGGGGGGCTCTACATCTGGGCTCGCACTGCATTCGGGGATCTAGGCGGCTTCATGACTGCATGGAACCTCTGGTTTTACGGCATCGCCGTTACTGCAGCAATCCTCTACGCCATCCCTACCGAACTCTCGTATCTCATAGGCCCCGCGGCGGCGTGGTTGCCTGAAAATCATCTCGTCTCTTTCCTCGTCGTCGCCGCCGTCGTTCTCGCTATCACCGCCGCGGCGGTTCGCGGCCTCGAACTCGGCAAGTGGATTCACAATATAGGCGGCATCTCGATCCTCATTGTCTACTGCACGCTTATCGTGTTGCCGTTCTGGGCGATTGCACGCCACCAATCCATTCATTACGAGCCGCTACCCATCCAGCTCCCGAAGCTCAACATGATCTCTCTCGCACTCTTCGGCCAGATGCTCTTTGGCGCACTGTGCGGACTTGAGTACATCGCCATCCTCGCCGGTGAAAGCCGCGACGCGGCACGTTCAATCGGCCAATCTGTCATCCTCGCCTCACCCATCATCTGCGCAATGTTCATCGCAGGCACCAGCTCGGTGCTCGCGTTCTCCAACGGGCACATCGACTACATCGCACCCATCCCGCAAACACTTCGAAACGCTCTCGGCAACTCTGGCATTGCAAACCTCATCGCAATGGCGACAATTCTCTTCGTGCAATTCCGTCTCATCGCGGCCTCCAGCTTCATCTTCACCGGCGTTACCCGCCTCCCCATGGCCGCAGGGTGGGATCACCTTATCCCTGCGTGGTTCACACGACTTCACTCGCGATTCCGTACCCCGGTTAACTCAATCATCTTCACCTGCGTTCTCGTTCTCCTTCTCCTCGTCCTCGCCAACGTTGGAGTTCACGCGCAGGAGGCCTTCCAGGTTCTCTCCAACGCCTCCATCACGCACTACGAGCTCTCCTACCTCGTCATGTTCGCAATCCCACTTATAGGCGCTGCCGCCCTTCGCAAGCGACTGCCCCGGTGGATTCGCTGGACCTCCATGATGGGATTCGTAGCCGCTCTCTTCAGCTTCGTTATCTCGGCTTATCCTTTCGTCGATGTCGTCAACCCACGCGCCTACGCTGCAAAAATTCTCGGCACTACTCTCATCAGTAACATCGTCGGCTACACCTTCTACCGGATGCGCAACCAAAAGAAAAAGAGTTTTGAAGACTAACTCACTAGAAATATTCTGAAAAAATCCTATAAAATTCCTTGCTATTGAGTTATGACTTATGTCAAAGTACAGTCTGCGTAGGAGAACTATCCCGATGAAGATGAAATCGCACAATCCGTTGCGTAGGTCAATGGCAATAGTCAATTTGCCGTCTGATCGCCGGGAATGGTTTCTCTTTGGTCAAAATTAGTAACTCTGCACCCTACGCAAACCCAAGAAACCTACCTTTGACTGAGTGGCGAAGAGTATAGTTCCATCGACTCGTAATCGAAAAGCTACTGTACTTGCTTGATCCCTCAGTCAATTGATGCGCGCTTGCGCAGCCGCGAACCTGCGTCCGCACAGGCAAACGCCAGTGGCGATAGAGAAGAGTTACTCCTCCGCCTTGACAAGCAGCAGGGAACGGAAATCCCTGCTAGAGCAAAGACAATACGGGACAGAGGCGTAGCCTCGACTTATAAAGCTCCGTAACTGCACTTACTCTTGAACTCTTTTCGTTCATTCCCTGGCAAATCATCGACTTACAAATTCAACTTACGCCGGTGGCGCAGACAACAGTTACTTCGGTTCATAACCGGGTGGAGGCAGGTTCGAGTCCTGCCATGGAGGTAACTCCGTGTAGCTCAGTGGCAGAGCACCTAATGGACTGTCGTCGTTTATTCCCCGGCGGAAAGCATCCAGTCACAGACTGGTTAGAAAGAAGAATTGCCATGAGCAAGCCGTACATCAAAAACGGAACGTCGATCGGCTCGGAGTCGCTGTGCAAGACCTGCACCAGCGCACTCGTCTTCACGGGGTATCGTGAATCCGAACGAATGACGATGTGCACATGGGTCCACCCGAACATCGTGCTTCCCTTCACGGTCAACACCTGCACCGGCTTCTACGACAAGAATCGCCCGAGCTACAAGCAGATGCAGGACCTGGCGATCGACGTCACTCCCGCGCCTCTCAAGCCTGTCGGCTTCAAGGTTCGAACTCGCGTCAACGTTGACATCAACGATAACGACGAAGAAGACGACAACGATTAACCAAATATTCGCCGGTGGCGCAGACAACGGCTACTTCAGTGGTAGAACGGCGCTCACACGAGCAGAGGTCGCAGGTTCGAATCCTGCCGTGAGCGCAAGCTCATGTAGCCTGCCGTGTCGCTATTCCCCGGCGAAATTTACAACCACCGCACACGAAAGGGAGGTGCGAATAACATGAAGCTGAACATCCTCAAACTGAGCCACCTCGTCCCGCCCCGCCCTCGCACGTACGAGGGAGCACCGGCTCTCGTCCTCACTCCCGAGCAGAACCTGCGGCGCAGCGTTCTCGCCTGCATGCTTTGGGAGAACGAGTTCTACGAGTCCGGCGCAACCATCGGTGCACGCATCCGCGGACTCGTTTCGAAGGTAGAAGCCGAAATGGTCGCCGTACTCGCGGTCGAAGCCCGCACCACGATGAAGCTTCGGCACGTGCCTCTTCTGCTCGTGCGTGAGATGGCTCGTCACGCAACGCACCGTGGTCTCGTGGCCGAAACTCTCGTCCGCGTCATCCAGCGTGCTGACGAACTCTCTGAGTTCCTCACCATCTACTGGGCCGAGGGTCGTTGTCCGCTCTCGGCGCAGGTGAAGAAGGGGCTCGCGGCTGCGTTCACTCGATTCGACGAGTACTCGCTTGCCAAGTACGATCGTGCCGGCGCGGTTCGCCTTCGCGACGTGCTTTTTCTCACCCACGCCAAGCCGATGACCTCGGATCAGGCGTTGGTATGGAGGCGGTTGATCGCCGGTGAGCTCGCCACACCCGACACCTGGGAGGTTGCACTCTCCTCAGGTGGCGACAAGCGTGCGCACTGGGAGCGGCTGCTCATCGATCATCGGCTTGGCGCGCTCGCTCTCCTGCGGAACCTTCGCAACATGAAGGCTGCGGGAGTCGCTGAGGATCTCGTGATCACGGCGCTCGATGCCATGCGCACCGATCGCGTCCTGCCTTTCCGCTTCCTTGCCGCAGCGCGTCATGCGCCGCAGTGGGAAGAGCCACTCGAGCGCGCAATGTACCGCTCGCTCGAAGCGGCTGGGCGTCTTCCGGGGCACACGATCATCCTCGTCGACGTCTCGGGGTCGATGGTCGCGCCGTTGTCTCGCCGTTCCGAGATGCTTCGCACCGACGCTGCCTACGGGCTCGCCGTGCTTCTGCGCGAAGTCGCTGAGAAGGTAACCATCTATACCTTCTCGAACGTCGTAAAGCTCATCCCACCCCGGCGCGGATTCGCTCTGCGCGACGCGATGGAGTCCAGCCAGCCGCACCAGGGAACTTATCTCGGTGCAGCGCTCGACGCCATTGGCGAACCGTACGATCGCATCCTCGTCATCACCGACGAACAGTCGCACGACTTCGTTTCTGCACCGCGAGGCAAAGGTTATGTGATCAACGTAGCCTCGGCGCGCAATGGAGTAGGCTACGGCCCGTGGACTCACATCGATGGCTTCAGTGAAGCCGTCATCGACTACATTCGCGCACTCGAACGCAGCCTTCTCGAAGGGGACGGGGCGCGCTAAACCGAAGGGCTGGAGTTGACTCCGGCCCTTCGTGTCACTCATACCGCAACGCCACCATCGGTTCGATGCGCGAAGCTCGCAACGCGGGAAGGTATCCAGCCATCATCGCAACGAGAAGCATCAGTGCCACCGCCGTCCCAATGCTCATCGGATCGTTGCCGTGCAAACCAAAAAGCATATTCGAGATCAACCGATCTCCCGCCAGTGCAACTGGGACTCCAATCCCCACGCCAATCGCAACCAGCAGCAGCACCTCGCGCATCACCATCCACCGCACCGTCGACCGCTCAGCGCCAAGTGCCATGCGAATTCCGATCTCATTCGTCCGGCGAACCACAACATACGACATCACACCGTAGATTCCGATGCAAGAGAGAAAGATAGCCAGAAGGCCAAAGAAAGTCGAGAGCTGCGCAACGAGCCGTTGATTCGTCACCGAACCCGCAACCTGCTCATCGAGTGTCGTAACGCGAGTCATCGGCAGCGTGCGGCTCACGTCATGAATTGTCCTCTGCACCGCCGAAGAGATTGAACTGAAATCTCCCGTGTAGCGAACCTCAAAGTCGGAGAGGTAGTCCATGCGCTGGGTATAGGGAACGTAGTCGAGGGTCTCCGGATCCTCCTGCAGATCCCCGAACTTTACGTCTTTTGCAATTCCAATGACCTCGCGGTAGTTATTTTTTTCCGGTTTCCCGATGTAATAAAAATGTCCGATGGGATTCCCCGGAGGAAACAGCGTCTTCGCCGCACGCTCGCTGATAATCGCAACCTTCTGCGATGTTGCCGTATCCTGCGGGCCAAAATTTCGTCCGGCGAGCAATGGAATCTGCATCGTCGAAAAATACCCATTACCGACTACGTTGTGTTTCACGTCAACCTCAGGATGGTACTCGAAGCCTGGCACGGTAATCGAGTTATTCCAGCTTCCCTCATGAAATGTGAATGCTGAAAAGCTGGCGGCACGAACGGCCGGCAGCGCACTCACTCGATCTTCAATTTCCCGATAGAGCGCATAGAGCCTCGGCTCCTCGGTCTTATATCCAATGGAGCTTGCATCAACCTGCAAACGAAGAACGTTCTCCTTGTTGAAACCCGTATCGACGTTATTAAGATTCACGAGGCTTCGAAGAAACAACCCGGCACCGACCAGCAGCACCACCGAAACCGCGATCTGAGACGCAACAAGTATCTTCGCCAACGGGCTCTTCGCTCCGCCACTCTGTGGTCCACGTCCTTCTTTGAGCGATTCGACAAGATCGAGCCTTGTCGCCCGAAACGCCGGTACAGTTCCGAATAGCACCGCAGTCCCAACGGTCACCGCAAGACTAAAGAGCAAAAGCCTGCCATTGATCGAGATATCCAGTGGTACAACCTGCCGGCCGCCCGACACCATGCGCAGCAGAAGATGGCTTCCCACATTTGCGAACAAAACTCCCAATACGCCGCCGATAATGGCCAATAAAAAGCTCTCCGTCAGCAACTGCCTAATCAATCGCAGGCGTCGTGCGCCCAACGCCTGTCGCACCGCAAGTTCGCGCCCTCGCGCCGTCGACCGTGCCAACAAAAGATTCGCAAGGTTCGCACAAGCAATCAGCAGAACCAGAGCGACAACCGCCATCAGGATCTGCAGCGGCTCGGAAAACTTCTCCCGAAGTTTGGATACTCCTGTTGCCATCGGAGTCAGAGGAACATGCACCTTGCTGAGTTTGTCCAGATTCTTCTGGCTCAGCGGAGAATCAGGAAAGCCGCGCAGAATTTGCTGGTACAGGAGATTCACATTTGTCGTTGCCTGATCCAGCGTGACTCCCGGCTTCACGCGTCCAATAACATAAAGCGATTCGGAAAAATTATCCGCGTAACCGGTCCAGTGCGGAGGAACAGCCTGCATCATCGACAACGGAATCCAGATGTCTGGCGCAACACCAACCGTTGTCCCAAAAAACTCCGGCGGAGCGACGCCAACGACATCAAAGGTCGTATCGCCGATCTTCAGTTTTTTGCTCAGCACTGCAGGATCGTGCGAGAGTGCGCGATTCCACCACGCATAACTGACCATCGCCACCGGATGATCGCCTTCCGTCTTATCGTCTTCATCTGTCAACGTGCGACCCATGAAGGCATCCACTCCGAGGGCGGAAAAATAGGTGCCCGAGACAAGCTGAATCTGCATCGGCTCGCTCTGTTCGCGTCCTTCGACAAAGCCATGCACGTTGTTCTGCATGCTGAAGGCCGCGGCCACGTTAGAAAAGACCGCGTTATTCTTCTGCATCTCGCGATAAAACGGATACGAATAAAGTTCTGTGATCGCAAATCCATCGCTTATCCCATTCCAATCGCCAGTTCCCAACAGAACCAGTTGCGAAGGCTGCCTCACCGGAAGCGATCGCAGCATCACCGCATCCAGAAGGCTAAAGATCGCCGTATTCGCACCGATCCCCAGCGCTAGCGAGAGGAGCGCTACCACCACCAGCGCCGGACTCCGTAACATCGATCGAACGCCGTACACTACATCCTGAGCAAAAGTCTCCAGCCAACCCCAGCCCCAACTCATATGGCTTTTCTCCCTGATGGCAGTCTGATTTCCAAACCTTCGTCGTGCAGCCGCGCCAGCGGCTTCCGGAGCTACACCCGCTTCGATCTGCTGTTGGCGCCGCAGCTCAAGATGCAGCTTCATCTCGTCGTCAAGGTCGGCGTCGAAACGATGGCGCTGCAGCAACATTTTGATTCGTCGTACCAATTCGCCTGGCCAGCTCATCGTCGCTCCCTTCGAGTGCTCTACGCCGTCTGAATGACGCGTTGGATCGCACCCATCACCCGTTCAAACTGCGAAAGCTCCACGGCCAACTGCTTGCGTCCCGCAACCGTCAGCTTGTAATATCGCGCACGTCGATTCCCCGCCGTCGTTCCCCACTCCGCAGTGACCCAGCCTTTGATCAGCATCCGTTGCAGCGCTGGATAAAGCGACCCTTCTTCCACCTGTAGCACATCTGCCGAACCACGCTGAATCGCATCGGCAATCTCATACCCATGCAGCGTTCTCGATCGAGCAAGCGTTTTCAGAATCAAAAGATAAAGCGTTCCCGGCGGAATCTCGTCGCGACTCAAAAGAACCTCCAACCTTCTTCGGGCTGCTTGCATAGTTAGACTATGCCACGATGAAATTGTCAACCCCGGCAAGTCCGGTTAATAAGGAAGACCGGAAAGTGCACCGCTGAGAAATCGAGCAATTTACTAGCACGCCATTCAAAAAAACTGAATTCAAATGCTTGACGAGAGGTTAGCTCATACGATATAGCTCATATGAGCTAGTCATGATGAGCTATCGCAATCTATGGGAAATCGCAGTGCTGGCACTCCTCCGCGAAGCCCCCATGCATCCCTACCAGATGCAGATTTTGCTACGCGAACGGCACAAGGATGAGCTGCTCACTCTCAAACGAGGCTCGCTCTATCACGCCATCAACCGCCTCATGGCCACTGGACTCATCCAAGCAGCAGACATAGGACGAAGCGGACGCCGCCCCGAACGCACCACGTACCGAATCACCCCGGAAGGTCGTCAGGAGCTCATCCGCGTTCTCCGGCAGATGGTCGAAGTTCCTCGTCACGAGTCGTCTGAGTTCATGGCCGCCATGAGTTTCCTTCTCCACCTTGATCACAAAGACGCAATGGTAAGACTGGAAGAACGGGCAGAACGCATGGAAGAAGAGATCCAGGCGTTGGCGGACCGTCTGAAATCCGCTCAGGAACGAGTCGATCGAATCAACCTCATCGAAAGCGAGTACCTCCTGGCAATGCGCCGAGCCGAACTCAAGTGGGTTCGCAGCCTCATCCCTGAGTTGCGCTCTGGCGATCTCGTCTGGGACATCAAGAAGATCTTCCAGGAGGTACGAGCAGGCCGAAAGGCAGCAAGCAACGCGAAGGAGAGATGAAATGAATTTCACCGAGCATTCTCCATCCATCCCATCGACCAAACCCCGCACCTGGACCGCGGCTCTCACACTCGTCGTCCTCGCACCTCTTGTCGGCGAAGTTCTCAGCGGCGCGACACGAATCAGTTACATCTTTGCCTTCATTCCGGAGATGATGGTCTGGGGCTGCGGCGCGCTGATGATTCGCGAACTCGTCCGACGTTGGGGCGGCGGCTGGACCAGCATGTTGATCTTCGGACTCGCTCTCTCGGTCGCAGAAGAATTTGTAATCCAGCAGACATCGCTCGCTCCGCTGCCATGGCCGGCGACCTCCGCGACCTACGGCCGTCTCTGGGGTATCAACTGGATCTATTTTCTCTTCATGCTCGGCTACGAATGTGTCTGGGTCGTACTCGTACCTGTGCAGCTGGCAGAGCTGATCTTTCCGAAGCAGCGCAACAAACCGTGGCTAGGCAACGTTGGTCTCGTTATCTCTAGCGCTATCTTCCTGTTCGGCTCCTATATCGCATGGTTTGCATGGATCAAAAGAGCAAGGCCGATAGTCTTCCACGCACCCAACTACACGCCTCCACGAGCAACAATCCTCACTGGGATCTTCATCATCGCGCTGCTCGCACTCACTGCCTACGCAACTCGTCAAATCGGTCAGCAACAAATCTCCTCTCGCAGCTCTCCGCCGGCGTGGACGATGATTCTCGCAGCCATCGTATTCGCCTCGCCGTGGTATTGGCTCATGGGTCTCATCTTTGGCGGCAAATCGACGCTCCCGTTCTGGCTTCCCTTGGCCCTCGAAATCATATGGGCGACCATTGCTTACTCGGTCATCCGTTATTGGTCGTCCATGCCAGCATGGAATGACATGCATCGCTGGGCTCTCACTTTTGGAGCGACACTGGTCACCATCGCAACCGGATTCTCTGGCAGCAGCGCGTGGCCGCAGGAAGATCTCGTCGGAAAAATCGTATTCAACATCCTCGCCGTCGTGGGCCTCCTTTTCATGGCACGACGTATTGGCCGTCGATCGCAACGAGACTCGCTCACTCCGGCGTGATCACCGCTTCCTGCTTGCCGATCTTCCTCAGAAAATCCTCACCCGTAGCGATGTGCTGATCGACCAGGCGGGAAGGCGTATGCGCCAGCCACTCGGCCAGCGAAATATCCTCATACAGCGGCGTCGGAAACACCTCAAGAAAAACCAAGTCGGTATTGCCGGTATTTTCGATGTAGTGTGGAGCGGACCGCTCGATGTACCCCACATCGCCCTCCTGAAAATCCATCGTCCGCGCATGCCCACCCGCGGAAAATACTGTCATGCGTCCCTTGCCCTTCACGTAGTACTGCCACTCATCTTCATTGGGATGCCAGTGCAACTCGCGCAAACCGCCGGGCTTCAGCGTCACAATCGCCGATGCGATATTCGTCGCGGGAAAATTTGCTTTGTCGACGATCTTTACCTCGCCACCGTTCGACACCTTCGTCGGCTTCATCTTCCCTGGGAAGAACGCAAACGTATGCGGCACAGCGCCACTCCCTGCCTCCGCATCGCGCTTTTCTTCGGCGAGCGGACGCGGCAATGGCCGCTCAAAGATAAACAACTCCTTCTTCGGAACCTTCGCAAACGTCTCCGCCGGCACGTTGAAGTTCTTCGCAAGGACTTCCTTCGGCGTATGCGTCAGCCAGTCCGTCAGCAGAAACGTCTGAAACTCGTTGAAGCTCCCATCATCGAATACCAGCAGAAACATCGCGCCGTCCGGCCCCAATCCCTGAATCGAGTGCGGAATACCTCCCGGAAACAGCCACAGATCGCCCTCATTCACATCCTCGACAAATGCGCGCCCCTGCTGATCCACCGCGGTAATCCGCGCGGAACCGTAGATCATGAACGCCCACTCCGAGCCCACATGCCAGTGCAGTTCGCGAATTCCGCCTTTGATAAGCCGCATCTGCACGCCGGCCATCTTCTTCGAGATCGGCAGATCGCGCACCGTCACCTGTCGCGTCCATCCACCCTCTTCAATCCGCTTATGCGAGAACGAAAACGGATATTTAAACGGAGGCTGCCCGCCCGCATCTGTCTCCGGAGCCCAAACCGACGAGGGATTCTGCCCATCAAGAGGCGAGTTCTTCGGCCCGGGCTCCGTCTCATTCACGCCCGTATGATCCGGCGTCTGTGCAGTCTTCTCCTGCCCCTGAGCGACCTGCATCCCTGCCGCCGCAACCAGCACTGCCGACCCAGCCTCCAGAAACCTTCTTCGGCTTAATCTGCTCTGATCCTGCACCTTATCGTCCGACACGCAACCCTCTTTTCTGCAGCACCGCTTGAAAAGCAACTTGATATCTGAAATCTTACCCAATCCACGCACAATCAATCCATTGCGCCAAGCAATTAGTCTCGAGCCATTTCCTGGGAATCTTTTTTCTTGCGTCGAAACTGCCCCGGCGGACAATCGAACTCACGCTTGAATGCGCGATTGAACGCCGCCTCCGAACCATATCCAACTGCAGCCGCAACCGCAGCCACGCTGTTCTGTGTCGACTGAAGAATCTCCGCTCCCAGCTTCAGCCGCCACTTCGTCAGATACGCCATCGGCGACTCGCCAAGAAAATGATGAAAACGCTCTCCAAGCCGTGTACGTGAAATCCCAACCTTCCTTGACAGATTCGAGATCGTCCACCGCTGCGCAGGCTCCTTGTGCAGAAAAGCAAGCACTTGCCCCACAACCGAATCCCGAGCACCGGCAAGCCATCCGGTCTGTTCCACTGGCAACGCGGTAATATAGCGCCGCAGCGTCTCCACAAACAGCAGCTCGGACAGCTTTGCGAGCACCACCTCGCTCCCCGCATGTGCGCGATGCACCTCATCGACCGTGAAACGAATCGAATGTTCCAGCCACTGTCCCGAAGCCTCCTTGACGACGTGCACCTTGAAGATCTTCGGCAGCCCCGCCAGAACCACCTCGCTCAGCCGCGGATCGCAGACCATGTATCCGCAAACAAACTTCGTAACCTCGCCCCCGCCACCAAACTGCACCCGCTTCAGCCCCTCGGTAAGATCCTTTGCGAACTCACGCGAGTCGATGGGTTTTATGGCGGAGCCATTGCCCAGAAGATGCGGGTCACCGTGTGGAACCACGACGATGTCGCCTGCAGTCAAATCTTCCCGTCGCCCGTCCGGCAGCTTCACGTAGGCTCTTCCCTCAGTCAAAAAGTGATAGACGATAGGGTGCCCGACATGGGCGGAAAGATGGGGTGGCATCGCAGTCGACGGAGACGAACTCAGACACCATGGAGCGGAAAACTCGCCATTGAAGAACAGCGCTCCTTCGAGCTTCACGACTTTCAGAACCTCGGAAAGCACGTCCATCCCTATAGCATCGCTTGAATTGAGTGTCCCTGCCAAGAATTCGGGCGTATCAATCAAGTCTCCAACCCATCGCAGTCGGATAATTAATCCGATCGCAGAAAAGCGACCGCTATATCCAAATGGAAAGGAATACGAGAATGTGTGCAATCGCAACTGAAATAAGCACCAAAAAAAATACGAGCTTCCAGCAGACAAAAGCAGCAGGTCGCCGCGCCGAATCACTCGCCAATCGAATTGAAGAAGGTGCGAACAGCCTCGCAGCTTTTGTTGAGGCTCTCTCCGAGACCGAATGGAATACGCTCGTGCCCGAGAGTACCGGAGCCCACCGCTCCATCGGTGTCATTGTGCACCACGTTGCCACCGTCTACCCCATCGAGGTCGATCTCGCGAAGACCATCGCAAGCGGCGAGGCAGTCACAGACGTCACCTGGGAGGTAATTGCTCATCTGAACTCTCATCATGCCCGCGACTACGCTGAGGTCAGCAAGTCCACCGCACTCGAACTTCTGCGGCGCAACAGCCGCGCAGCAGCAGAAGCGGTTCGTATGTTCACAGACGAGGAGCTGGATCAGGCCGCGCCCTTCTCGCTAAGCTTCGGCGCCCCTGTTACCGCACAGTTCGTTATTGAAGATCATGCCCTACGTCACAGTTGGCACCATCTGGCGGGCATCCGCAAAACGCTGGACAAGTAATTTTTATCTGTCTGCTTAGAATGCCTATGCGACTGGTTCGGAGACGGCTTCTATCAGCGTCTCCTCATCGGCGTGTTCACGGGGATTTAAAGGCAGAAAAACGGAAAACACCGTCCAACTGTGTCCCGGAGTCGCATTGCTCCTCACGTGGATCGACCCGCCGTGAGTCTCCACGATGCTCTTGCACACCCAGAGGCCCAGCCCGGTTCCAATATCGGTCTTCGTCGTAAAAAACGGCTCGAAGATCCTGGACCGAGCTGTCTTTGAGATTCCGCTTCCAGTATCTGCCACTGTCAGTCTGACACCTTGCCGGCCCTCTCCACTCCATTGCCTCGCTGCAGACACACGAACCCGAACCTGTCCGTCTGTATTCACCGCATCGATGCTGTTGCTCAAAAGGTTCGCAATCACCTGCCGAATCTCTCCCGGCACCGCATAGAAGTCCGAATCGACTCGGATCTCCGGAATTAGCGCAATTCCCCGGTTCCGTGTTCGCGATGAGAAGACAGAAAGCAACGACGCCACCAAAGGCCCAAGTCTGATCGTCATAGCACCCTTCGTCTCACGATAGAAACCAAGAGTTTGCTTTGTCATTTGAAAGATTCGGGTTAGTTCTTCTTCGGCAGTAGTCAGATACTCTCGAACATCTTCCCGAACCGCGGCGTTCTTCGCCAGATAGACAAGGTTTGTCACTGCCTCGAGCGGATTATTGATCTCATGAGCGACCGTCGCGGCAAGCCGGCCGACAGAAGCGAGCCTCTCCGTCGTCCTCAATGCAATCTCGGCCTTCTTCTGTTGTGTGATATCTCGTGCAATCTTGGACGCGCCGACAATTTTGCCTGTCGCGTCTTTCAGTGGAGACACTGTCAGCGATACCTCGATCCGCTCGCCGTCCTTACTCAGGCGCACCGTCTCAAAGTGATCGATCCGCTGCCCTCGCGTGATCGTTGCCAAAATCCTGGCCTCGTCGTCATGCAGGTCGGGAGGGATGATCTTCAAGATCGACTGTCCGACCATCTCCTCCGCCCTATAGCCGAAGATTCTCTCCGCACTTGGATTCCAGCTCAGGACTGTTCCGCTAAGATCCTTGCTGACAATTGCGTCGTCGGATGACTCAACTATCGCAGCTAGCCGTTGCGCAGCCAGAAGCTCCGCTTCGCCGTCAGGCTCCCTGTGACCATGCTGGATGGGCTTAGGGGTATTGGCGGGGTTCGCCTCCAAGGCTACCGCACCGTTTTGAATCTTCGCGAAATTCATGAAGAGTGGAATCGTCTTTTCCCGGCCGTGTTCTGACGCACACTTGCCCTCTCCTATAGGATGACGTTTCCTGATGATTTGGTTGGCCATCAGCCTATCATGGATCTTGTTTTTACCGTGGAAAATCCCACTCTTGGGGACCATATGCGTTTCCCGCGCGACGGTTCCTAAGCAACCCTCATTCGATTTGGAATGGATCGATCCGCAGTCCTTGGGGGTGCGGTGCTGGATTCACAATTGCGGTATTCCGGAACGCGTTCAGCCTGTTCGTGACTCACCTCATGCAAGCCGGCATCTGCGAGTTGTGGGTTCTTCTCGAAACCGGCCTTGTGAAGCAGCCAGACACCGTGAGGGTGTTCGTCGGAGGCATCGGGTACTTCATCCTCATCGCCGCTTGCCTCGTAGCTATCTTTCATCGCTCCACTGATAACAAGAACTGGTGGAAGTTCGTTAGCGGAGGTGTCTTGGCGCTCGCGTACATTTGCCCTGATTGTCGTCGTGGCGCGACCTCGCCAGGAATTGTCAACCTGCCATCGAAACGAAGTACATTCGACATTCACTATCCATCCGAGCTAAGGTGGATTCACCATTCCTGCACGGCGGGCCCCTTACCTTATCTTCGAATAGTCGTTATCGTGGGCCCTTGTTTTTTAAATCCTCCTTCTCCCCGGAGCTACCGAATGCTGGACAGAACACTCCCAGGAATTCAGAAATTGCAGCACGTCGTGGTCCTCATGATGGAAAACCGCTCCTTCGACCACATGCTCGGAGCTCTTAAGAGCGAAAACCCTGCCATAGACGGCCTCACCGGCAACGAGTTCAACCTCGACACAACCGGCGAGCCGGTCAAGGTCGTACCCGATGCCGAGTTTCAAAGCCAACTCGATCCCGACCCCGATCATCATTTTCCAGCTGTGGATATGCAGATCTTCGGCGGCGTCACCACGGCGCAGAATCCCAACCGGCAACCGAACATGCAGGGCTTCGTTACGAGCTACTACAACCAGCAGCACAACGTCGGTCACTCCCACGAGATCATGAACTACTTCACCAGCGACAAGCTTCCAATTCTCAGCACACTGGCGACGCAGTATGCAGTATTCAATCGCTGGTTCTCGTCCATCCCTGGCCCCACGCTCTGCAACCGAGCCTTTGCGCACTACGGAACGTCATTCGGTCAGGTCAGCATGGACGTCTTCTACTGGAACAAGCAGTACAAGAGTGTCTACGAGCGCTTCGAGGGCACACCCTACACCGCAAAGCTCTACTACTACGACCAGCAGAGTTCATCGCTCGAAGTCATCAATCTCCTGCAGAACCAGCCACAGCTCTTCGGCACCTTCCAGGACTTCCAGGACGCCTGCAGCCGCAACAAACTTCCCTCCTACAGCTTCATAGAGCCGAACTACACCGATCACGATGCACCTGACGGCACCGGAGAGCTCATAGCGAGCGATCAGCATCCCGACCACGACGTCCGCGCCGGAGAGCAGTTCATCGCCACCGTCTACACAGCTATTCGCAGCAATCCAAACCTCTGGCCGAAGACTGCCATTCTCATTGTCTACGACGAACACGGCGGCATCTACGATCACGTCCCTCCGCCATCCTGCACGCCCGACGGCTTCGTCGCGCAGCCTGCCGCAACCGGAACACCCGACCCCTTCCACTTCGACCGGCTTGGCGTTCGCGTTCCGGCAGTCCTCATCTCTCCGTGGATCGCGCCCGGCACCGTCATCAACGAGGTCTTCGAGCACGCTTCTATTCCCGGCACGCTTACCGATTTCTTCGTCGGCGAATACGGCGCACGCTCTCCGCGCGAGATCGCAGCCAATACATTTCTGGGATATATCAATCAGCCAACAATGCGCGCAGACGCCGACTGCCCTACGTTCAAAAAATAGTCTTGGAGAAATTCGATGGAACCGATTCTCATCCCCAGCGTACCCAGAGAAGCATTTAACAAGCACCGCCGCATCTCCGATCTTGTCCGCAAGCAGGTCGAACACTTCAGGCACATTGAAAAGAGACTTCCTGCGGATATTCGCGCGACCCTTCCTCAACATGAGATCGTCACCGAAGACGACGCAGCCCGCTATATCGGCCCTATCACCGACTACCTTCTCTCGCGGCCGCAGCCCAAATCACAGTCAAAAAAAGTTGTTTCGATCAAATCTGCTGTCCCGATGCGCCGCAGCCTGCCGGTTACCCTCACGGCAGCCGCTTCACCGGCCCTGAAGAAATCACCTGCAAAGAAAAAATCTGCTCCGAAAAAAGAAACAACAAAGGCCCATAAATCACCATCCATCAGGTCAAAGACCAAAAAATCCGCTCCGAAAAGAAAAAAATGAAGCCCTCCCCAGCACTCTCGTCTCTGTTGTTGCTTGCCGCTCTTCCGCTCTTCGCGCAAAACGAAAACCGTGTCCAGCGCGACTTCCGTGTCGAAGGCGAATCACTGAAGGCATGCGGCAAATTCAACTTCGGCGGCCTCACCGACTGCGGCCAAACCCTCGTCACTGGGCAACCCATGCACATCACCGTTGGCGGCCTCGCCCCGCAGGACGGACAGGCCTTCGGTCTCGCCTTCGTCGAACACAAAAACTTCGCCAATGAATGGCGAACCACTTATGACATCGACGGCCAGGCGACGCTGAACGGTTCATGGCGGGCCGGCGGGTACATGAAGGCCTACCGCCTTGGCGGCGGAAACACGTACACCGTCGCCCCGCTCTTCAACCTCTATTCGCAGAGCATCTCGCTCACTCGCGTTGACTACTACGGTCTCGGCCCTAATACCTCGCCGCTCACCCACACCACGTACGGTTTCTCTGAAAACATCACCGGAGTCAACGCTGCCATTCCCTTCACCGGATCGTGGAGCCCCGCAAGACTTGCCCTTCTCGGCGAGCTCAACGGACGCTTCCCCTCCGTCCGCCCCGGCACCGACTCATCCATTCCCTCAATCGGACGCTTCTTCAACGAAGCCACAGCTCCCGGTCTCACGCAGCAGCCATCCTACTTCCAAGCCTCCGAAGGCGTCCACTTCGGCCCGGGTCTGTTTAAAGACCGCCTTCGCCTTGACTACATCTTCCAGTTTCAGCAGTATGTCGCCGTGGGCAGTAGTCAGTTCTCCTTCCGCCGCTGGAATGCTGACTTCAATCACGAGATTCCGCTCTACGCCTTCTTCCCCAAAAAACTTGCGCAAAAGTACTACCAGAATCGCGCCGGCGCGCTGATCTACAACGGCCCCGACAATTGCACGGGAAGCAATGCCAGCCGGAACATCTCCGTGGCACGAGCTGCAGCCGCCAAACCAGATCCCGCTCGCCCCTGCCCGATCGTCTCCACAACGCAAAAACTCGAAGGCTCAATCACTCTGCGCGCCTTTATCTCCGAGTCGATCGCAAACCGCGGCAGCGTAGTTCCTTTCTACTTCTCACCCACCGTCGGCGGCTCCGACATCAACGGCAACGCGATGCTCGCCAGCTATCCCGACTATCGTTTTCGTGGCCCCGATCTCCTGCTCTTCCGCGGCACCTTTGAACACTCCATTGGCAAACTTCCCGTCGGCGGCTTCTTTTCGGTCGATGAGGGAAAGATCGCCCTGCGCCGCGACGACGTCAGCATCGATCATCTTCGTCATAGCTTCGGAGCCGGCGTGACCGTCCGCGCTGGCGGCTTGCCGGTAATTTATTTCCTCTTCTCCTGGGGCGGCAACGAAGGCCACCACACCACCGCCACCATCAGCCCCACTCTGCTCGGAGGCTCCTCGCGGCCGTCACTGTTCTAAGCAGCGCGACTGTCCACGTCCCGCCGGAAAGCTGCAAAAAAAATCTCTAGAGAGGAAGATCTCTCGAAGGCAGAAAGCATCCCTCGAAGAACCGCGGCTTGGGAATAAGCATCACGCTACAACCACAAATAGCAGCGAATTTTTCAACATTTTTAGGCACCCCCCTAAAAATGGCCAACAAAAAACGGGGCATTCTCGCCCCGAGTCCACCCACAATATTTTTTGCAACTTCAAGCGGGATTCTTCGAGAAGTTCCTCATCCCCAGCACGTGAAAATCTTTAAGACCGGCCTTTAGGACATAGACAAGCCGATTGTTTCCATTGGGATCCGTCGGCCTCAGAAAGAAACCCGTCTCGAGCACGAAGTCCTTCGTATTGCTGATGATCCCCTCGATCATCTCGCCATCATAGAAATAAACTCGAACCCACAAACCCGGCACCGTAGGGGCATGTTCGTGAAAATGCAGGGCTCTATGCTTCAAGTCTCCGTCGAAAGTCTTGACGAAGAACACCGCCTTCGCGTCCTTCGTCGACATATCTTCCACCTCGCCGGAATCGAGGCGTTTTAACCGAATCGTATCAAGGGGATACATTGGATCGTTCCGCAATAGCTGATCGATAGAACCCAGTTCTCCCGACTCAGCCGTCCCGCGAACCGCATGCTTCTCGTAGCGGATGATCACACGATAGCTCTCATCCTCAGTCCTTTCAGTTTTTTTCGCTACGAGACGTGGTTGTTCCGAGGCTGCAGATCGTACTGCTTGATCTTGTACAGGAGCGCCTTGTAGCTTATTTGAAGATCGTTTGCCGCGGCCTTCCTGTTCCATCCAACTCCCTCCAACACCTGTGCAATCGCCATTGATTCCGCGTCACCTTTGAGGTTGCGTACCATCGCCTTAAGCCCTGCGCCACTCGGTACTTCCTGAGGTGCAGGGGCCGTTGCTCCCTGATAAGCAGCCGAAGGGGAAAGCTCTTCCACAATCGATCTCTCTTCTCCCAGAACAAGGTAGCGATTAACTACGTTCTCCAACTCACGCAGATTACCCGGCCAGGAATGTTCGCTCAATACTTTCAGCAGGTTCTCGGAGAACGATAGCGGTTCCCGTCCGTACTTCTTCGCCCCTTTCCGCATAAAGTACTCCGCAAGCACCGGAATCTCTTCTTTGCGCTCCCGAAGCGGTGGGATGCTCAGGGTAAAGCCGTTCAACCGATAATACAGGTCCTCACGGAAGGTTTTGTTGGCCATCGCTTCCTTCATGTTGATGTTCGTGGCTGCAATGACACGAACATCAACCTTCATCGGCGAACGGCTCCCGAGGCGCGAGAACGTTCCATCCTGCAGCACCTGAAGAAGCTTTGCTTGAAGAATCGCCGGCATTTCGCCGATCTCGTCGAGAAAGATCGTCCCGCCGGAACAAACCTCAAACTTGCCGGGCTTCGTTTTGACAGCGCCAGTAAAGGCTCCCTGTTCATAGCCAAACAACTCGCTTTCCAGCAAATCAGCGGGAACTGCCGCGCAGTTGACCTTCAGGAAAATGTTCTGGCTGCGGGCCGACATCTTGTGGGTGTAGAGCGCGAGAATCTCCTTGCCCGTACCGCTCTCGCCAAGAATCAATAAAGGAATATCCGCGCGGGCGACCAGGGCAGCCTGAGCCTCAAGATCACGCATCCGCTTACTTGAGCGCACAAACGAGTGTGACTCGTTTAGAGGAATCTCCTTCAAGGCATCCGCCGCGGGCAGGTTCTTTTCCGCAGCTGCCAGTTGCTCCTCGATGGCCTGCTCAACGTCGCTGCCGACAAACGGCTTCATCACGATGCCCCGCACGCCGAGGCGGATGACCATCTCAAGATCCCGTAGCTCAGCCGAGCAGGAGAGAACGATCACCGGAAGGTTGGGCTTCGAGCATCGGATATGCGTTAGCAGCGGAAGAGGATCCCGGCTGGTATGCAGGGCAAGCAACAGCAAGTCAGGCTGCTCATTCCTCTCAAGGCGCTCGAGCAACGCTTGCTCTTCAGAAAACAGACTAAGGGAGTACTGAGACCCAAGCGTCACGCGGAGATAGTCAAGTACTGCAAGATCAGGTTCCAAAATCAGAATCTGAGTCCGCGTCCTGGGGCTTGACCTCAAGGCAGATACCGGATACGACAGCGCAGCTGACATTCGATTACCCCTATTTCGCTGGTCCTATTGCCTGAACCTGGCGAAGATTCTTCATTTCGACTCGTTTCCGAGTCATAATTCACTCACTTTTCATCGGTCATGAAGTGGGGAGTCTTCACAACTTGTTACTCAGCGGATTCTAGATGGTTCCCAACTACTTTGGTACGAAAATGTTAAGAATTTTGCCGACAAAAGAGATAAAGGTTTTCCACTCTTCATCTCAAGTAGGCCTAGCTTACATGTTAAAAACCCAGTGCGGAAGAAAAAGTAGGGATAATTTTTCGCCAGGTTACTTTAGTTGTAGAATTCGAGATGCCCCCTCAATCCCGCGCAAAACCGCGATTTTGATGTCGGCGACGGCGCCTATTCCTTTTGAGATGAACGTCTCAAATCAAAAATATCCTATGTTTTCAACGGAAACGTTCGACGATTGGCGATAAACGTGCTTCACTCTGTTGTATTGCAAAATTTGTGGGTCTCTTTAAGAACGCCGAACAGGAAAAAATGACCTTGGTTCACCATCCCGAATCCGCTGCCGCCCTCAATCTCCCACCGCTGGATATTATTTTCGGTAAGACCGCAGCTATGCAGGCCGTCCGAAATAAGCTGGAGCGGGTCGCGGAGACCGATGTCCCTGTCCTTATCCAGGGCGAAAGTGGCACCGGCAAAGAGCTATGCGTACGCCTCCTCCATGCCTTTTCGATGCGTGCCCGCGGCAATCTGGTCAAGGTAAGCTGCCCCGCCATCCCTCACTCATTGCTTGAAACCGAGCTGTTCGGCTACGAAAAGGGTGCCTTTACAGGTGCAATGTCGACCAAACTCGGTCGAGTCGAGCAATCTCACAATGGCACACTCTTTCTGGATGAGGTCGGCAGCCTCGATTTGGCCGTCCAGTCCAAGTTGCTCCAAGTCTTGCAGGACGGCACTTTCATACGCGTGGGAGGCCACGAACCACGTTCTATTGCTACCCGACTGGTCTCCGCCTCCAATAGCGATCTTCGGAACCAGGTTGAGGATGGAACCTTCCGTCTGGACTTCCTCTTCCGAATCAACGCGGTCACGATCAATCTTCCACCGCTGCGCCAACGGATCGCAGATCTTCCGATCCTGATCGACTATTTCATCGATCACTACGCAAAGATTTTCCATAACACACCGGAACTACTTTCCAGAAGCGCTGTCCGGCTCATGCAGAACTACCATTGGCCGGGGAACGTGCGTCAGTTGGAGAACCTGATTCGCAGTTATGTGCTGATTGGAAGCGAAGAAGCTCTTGTTGCCGAGCTGATGCCAGAGGCGCCGAAGGGAATCGTCACAGAGATCGATCTCAGCGAACCTGTCTCGCTTAAGAACATCACGAAGAAAGCGACCCAAGACCTGGAACGCCAGATCATCCTCAAGGTGTTGCAGGAAAACAGCTGGAACCGACAAAAGACTGCAAAGTGGCTCCAGATCAGCTATCGTTCGCTGCTTTACAAACTGAGCGAGGTCGGTATGCCGGAGGTTCCACCCCGGCCACTGCGAATTCCTCATTTGGTTAAGAAGGATGAACGGACGCTGAAACCGGCTCTATCATCTCGCACACGAATTTACTAATCTCCTCGATCCCTGCAGCGATGACGTGAGCGTCATTGCGCGCCTTGTCGCCGAATGATCGTCTTCACCGTCTCGAACATGATCAACAGATCGAGTCCCAGTGTCATGTGTTTGATGTAGTAGAGATCGTACTCAAGTTTTTCGCGAGCCTCTTCGAGTGTTGCTCCGTATCCATACCGAACCTGAGCCCAACCGGTAAGACCTGGGCGAATCATGTGGCGAAGGTTGAAGTACGGAATCTTTTCGGCGAGCAACGGAACAAACTCCGGCCTCTCCGGGCGAGGACCAACGAACCCCATATCTCCGCGCAGAACGTTCCATAGCTGAGGAACCTCGTCCAAGCGGATCTTGCGCATGAACCCTCCGACCCCAGTGACTCGTGGATCGTTCTTTGTCGCCCACTTGGCTCCTGCGACCTCTGCATCCGTCCGCATCGTTCGAAATTTGTAAACGCTGAAGTTCCTTCCTCCAAGGCCTACTCGTGTCTGCCGGAAGAAGATGGGTCCCGGCGAAGACAAGCGAACCATTAACACCACAAACGGTAAGAAAGGCAGAAACAGGAGCAATCCCGTCGCTGCGGTGAGGGTTGAGACGATACGGCGCGCAATCTGCTGCGATGGTTTAACCCGAAATCCCTCGCTATAGATGAAACTGCTGGGGTGAAGACCATCCAGATAAAGCTTGCCCGTCAGGCGCTCCAGCAGATTCCCAGCCTCTTCAATCATGACTCCGTTGAAGCGTAGCTTCAGCAGTTCATTGACCGGAAATTCGCCTCGTCGATCTTCGAGCGCTACAATCACGCGGTCGATTCGTGGCTTCGCACCGGAAAATCGCTCCAGCGCAGCGCTGAACGCCTGTTTACGATCTTTTTTGTCAGCCAGTACCCCATCCCAGCCAACGACGTGCATGCCTGCGTCTTTGCGCGTCTCTAATAGTCTGACGATGGTCTGTGCACGTTCTCCTGCACCCAGGACATATACCCGCTCGCGGAATATCTCCCTTCCTATGATCCATTCGTAGGCACTGCGCCAGGCAACCAGAGCTCCGGTAAGAAAGACAAGACCGAGCAGCAGAACATAGTGGGCGATATCGGCGCCGGGAAAAAGATAGATGATTGCCGAAAGGAGAAAAGAGAGAAATCCGAGAACGAGCAGAAGTCGAAAATAAATCTCCCAGCGCGCGGAGATGCGCTGAGGTTCATATAGATCGAAATAATAAGAACAAAGCAGCGTCAGTACGGTCAGGGCAAAGATCTTCATCCCGCCATATTCATAGTTGAGTACGAGATAGGTATCCGGCCCCAGCAGCAGTATGGTGGCGAGCAGAAAGCAGCCACCAACAATCAGGGCTTCGCAGAGCAAGAGGACGATGGTTCGGGTGGGGTAGTACACGTTAAACAGCCGGATCATCGTTTTCTGTCGTTCTCCTTACTGGCTCTTAGCGTCGTAACTGTAGTAGCCACCGACTTCCGGCGCCTCAATGACGGCATTGAGCACGAACCCCAGAATATGGGCAGCCTTCAACTCGCTTTGCGCACGCTGAGCTACTGGAAACTTCGTTACTCCGGACCGTGCCACCAACAGGACACCATCGCAGAACCGCGCAAGGTTGACTGCGTCAGAAACCGGAAGGACTGGAGATGAATCCACGATGATCCAGTCGAAGTGCGGTGAGACCAGTTGTATCAGTTCTCCAAATCGCGGGCTTCCGGAGAGATCCGCGGCTTTATCTCCGCCGTTGCCGCCAGCGATGAAGGCCAAATTTGGCAGAGCGTGCTGGGCAGCATGATTGGTTATCTGCGATGTTTCCGGCCGCTGCATCACTTCGGTTATCGTTGCCTTGCCAGCAAGATAGTCCGCCAGCCCGGGCGTGGACTCACACCCAAGGATCTGATGCAGCGTATATCGCCGCATGTCACCATCGATCAGCAGCACCTTGCTATTCTTATGGCGCGCGAGACTCAAAGCGAGGTTGGTTGAGACAAAACTCTTTCCTTCCTGGGGCAGGCCACTGCTGATCAAGATCGTCTTAAGCGGGCTGATATCACGAAGCTCAAAGATTCGTGATCGGAGGCTTCGGAACTGCTCCACCGCCGGTCCCCGCTCGAGGAGTGCGGGGAGTTGGTCCAGCGAGAGCGACCAGTGATGTGGAACGATCTGGTTGAGATCGAAGAAATCGCCACGAGTCGGCGGTGCGAATGACTCTCGGTAAGGTTGGACACCGATTGGCTGAATACCGACAGGTTCGGTCACAACCGGTTCCATGGTTCTCATATCATGCTCGGCGAGTGCCGCTGCTGAGAACGGCCCGGCGCTGGCCGATGGATCCGGAACGAGCGGCTCAGGTTCTCGCCGCTCTGACTTCCGTTCGGACTCTGCCTTTTGAAGTGCTTCGTAAATTCGGCTCATCGATCTCGCCTTCCCAATGTCTCTCTACTAAATCCGGCCATAAAACTGTCTTCTGTTACAGACCGCGGGGCGGGCGGCCCACCGTTGTTGCCCAAAGCCACTGGAGTAAGCATAAACGGCTGCATCTCTAACTCAAGCTCGGTCGCGACGCTTTCCACAATCGCCGGGGTGACCTGTTGAACCTGCTCCACATAGGCAAGTATCAAGGCATGCTCACACAACAAGTTGATCACACGGGGAATCCCCTTGCTGAAGCGATGAACCAAGTCCAGTGCCTCAGAAGTAAAGAGCTGCCAAGTGGCTCCGGAGATGCGCAGACGCTCAGCGACGTAGGCGTGAGTCTGGGTCAGGGTCAAGGGCTGTGTTCTGCACCACAACGAGACTCGCTGGCGCAACTGTCTGACGCTTGGGTGGCGTAGCTTTTCTTCGAGCTCAGGCTGTCCCGACAGAACGATCTGCAGCAGCTTCTCTGAAGACGTTTCGAGATTGGTTAACAACCGAATCTCTTCCAAAAGCTCCCAGGAAAGGTTTTGCGCCTCATCGACGACCACGACACAGGTCTCTTCCATGCGAAAGCGTTCAATCAACCAGCGGTTTAATTGCAGCAGCATCCCCGATTTTGTTCGTGTCTGGGGCACGATGCCAAAGTCTGTCAGCACAAATTCCAGAAAATCCAACACATCCAAACGCGGATTGAAGACAAATGCTGTCGACACCCGCCGATTGCTGAACGAACTCAAAGCCCTCCGCAGCAGCGTGGTCTTTCCCGTTCCCACCTCGCCCGTCAACACGATGAAACCCTTCCGTGCCGAGATGCCATACTCCAAGCACGCGAGAGCCTCCCGTGTGTGCGGCATCATGTAAAGAAACCGAGGGTCGGGGCTGATTCCGAACGGGCTGCTTTGCAATTTAAAGAAGCTCTTATACATCTCAGCCACCTGTATTCATCAACGGCTTGGTACCAGCCGTGATGTCCGGGGTTCGTCGCCCGAACCGTCGCCGTTTCGAATTCGCTGGTTCGGTATCTCCGTTGAAACCGATGACGCCCAGCGTCGGCAATTTAGTAAACGCCCAGATATCGCGCTCAGACCTTACCGCGGTATCCAAGTACTCCATCAGCGCAACAATGAGTAGACCCAATCCTATGCCTGCCGCCAATCCTCCGCCGACAAAAACCGGTCGCTTGGGAGATGTCGGAGACTCAGGGAGATTCGGCTCATCCATCACCCGGAACTGCTCACCCTGCTGACGCTTCTCCAGGTTGGCCGCCATCGTCGCAGTTTGTATCTTATTGAGCAGGTCCGCATAAAACGCCTGTGCCTGCTGATTATCCCGGGTGATGGCCTTGTATTCTTCCTCAATCTCTGGACTGGAGGCAACGCGCTCCTGGTAAGTGTGCAATTGTGCCTGAATCGCCGCCTGATCGTGTTTTTTTGCCGCGATTGCCTGATCCATCGCACGAACCTGCGCACGAATTTGCTGAATCCCGACGGGCTCGATCGTTGGTTTCGTAGGTGCAGCCGTTGTTGTGACAACAGGAGGTGGAGGGGCGCTCGCCATCTTTTGCCTTAGCTCTGCAATCTTTCTCCTCACCGAAACCACATCCGGATAGTCGTCTGTGTAGCGCGTAGTGAGATCTGCTTCCTGAGCCAGCAGCTGCTGCAGTTCAGCGTCCTGCCCTTGTGGGCCCAAACCGCCACCATGCTGGGACGTCTGAGCGGCTTGATTCTGCAACTGGATCGCTAACTGAGATTCAACATAACTCTTATCCTGTTCCAGACGGTTCAGTGCCTGTGTCGCTGCGTCCAGCTGGGTATTCAGCGAGGACATCATGTTGATGTTGGACGATTCTGCTCCGGGCAACTTGCCCATATACTTCTGTTCGAACTCGCGCAATCTTTGGTCCTGCTCGTCCAGCTTTGCCTTTGCGTCCGCCAGCTGGCCTTTCAGGAAGTCCGTGGTTCCAGCTGCCGATGCGGCACGATCATTAAGGTTCTCACTGACAAAGAGTGACTGAATCTCTCCGCAGACCAGCTGTGCAGTTCGTGCATCATTCGCTTTGAAGGAGATGTAGAAGCCGGGTAACCCGTTCGTGCGTGCGATCTCAGACTGAATCGGCGTGATCCCGATATTTTTTCTGGTCATATCGATGCGATCGTCCATCGACAGCTTGCCATTCGCAAAGAGGTTGAAGCGTTCAATGATCGGCTGCAGTCTCGACCTGCTCAGGATCTGTTCTTTCATCGTCGCAAGCCTGCCGTTCAGATCTTCTGTCACCACTGCCTTGACATACGACTCGGGAACTTTCTGTTGCTCCACCAAAACGAGCGTCTGTGACATGTACTGCGGCTGTACGAGATAGCTGATGCCGAATCCAACAATCGGAAAGATAATCGCTGGGATGGCGATGATCCACCACCTGCGCTTCAAGATGGTCTTATAGTCCTGCATCGTCAACGCACGATGTCCAAGCATGATGACTCCTTAAAATTGCCCTAATCGAGTGGACCGGGGGCTGTAGGTCACCCCAACCCCGAATGTCTGAGAGGTGCCGATCGTCGCGTTCGCCGGTACGACAGTTGAAAAATTACTCGCCTGGTGCTGTACCGTGTAGCTGGCATAACCGGAGATATGAGACGTAAATGATCGCGTAACCTGACCGCCCCCATAGACAGTGTTGAAGGACTCCTCCACAGACACTGGAGACGTTCCATTGAACTGGTGGGTTAGACCGTCGGTATGCGAATAGTTTGCGCTGAGCGACGCTACCCATTTTCGGCCGAATGTATGGCCCAAAAACCCTGAATAGCTGTCAGACAAAGCACCGGGCAATACGCCAGAACCGGCGTTCACCCCGCGCGTATAACTAAGCGACGCGCTCGTGAGTCCCTTTTGGTAGGACAAGCTTGCCGAGGCTGCCGCGTTCAGCGAGGAAGGAATCAGTGTGCTGTTTGAACTGGAAACCCATTGAGGACCAGCGGAAACCGAGACGCTGAGGGTTCGGGTGAGAACCCGCTGGTAAGACAGGTTCAGACCCCGGGTTTCAATGTCCGGTTGATTGAATGAATTTCCGTTCTTATAGCCAAACGTTGAGTACACCGCGCTGAGGCTTACAGAACTCCTTGCATCCAGACGGCGGTTGAGAGCCACTTCGCCAGTAACCTGACTCGAGTCCAATCCAGCGGTATTGTCGGGAAAGTGAAGGATCGACCAGGATCCGCCGCCGCTCAAGGAGGTATTGCGAGTAATCATTCTTTCCACCCCTCCACTGAGCGTGTTTGCTACGCGTTTTCCCCCATTCGACAAAATTCCTCCGGCAGGCCCTTCGCTCGGGCCTTGGACCGGCAGCGAACCCAAATCTCCTGTTCCGGCAATACCTGAAAGCCCAAGAGTCGGAGATTGCGGCAAGGCACTCACCGAATCCGAAACGTTGAAATTCCAGTGGCGCGTGATCAGCCCCTGCGAGACCGTGGCACTCGTGAAGTAACCTGTTCCCTGACCTGATGAGTTGCCCAGCAGTACACCCGCATTCACCAGCGCACTGAACGGGTAGACTACACTTTTCGCCGTATAAGCGACGTCGCCAGAGAGTGCCGTCGAGTGCGTCACTACACCGTCTCCGTAGTAACCAAACTGCACCACTTCGGAAGCGCTTACAGCGTAATGAAGAACTCCGTCGAGATTTGGAAGATTCGGGCCCAGGTTGCTTGAAGTCATCGAAGTGCCTGCCGGAACGGCTTGCCCATAGGCAATTGAACCCATAGCCAGTCCCAGAACCGACACCACAAATCTGATTTTCATAAAATCCTTATGGAACAACAATTGTGTCACCAGGAATCAATGGGATTCCCTGGGTCTCGCCTCGAAGCGCGCCCTTGTAGTTGAACGGAATCTTCTCCTGCTTGCCATTGACTGTTCGCAAGATATAAATCTTCTTGGAATTTGCGAACGGAGTCAGTCCGCCTGCAGAGACAATCGCCTGAAGTGGTGTCATGCCGGCGGTCAACATAATCGGACCCACTTTGTTGATTTCACCAACAGCAAAAATTCTCTGGCTGTTCACTCCAAGCACAACGACCGTGACTACCGGATCCTGAATGTACTTTTTGAGCTTCTGACTGATATCTGATGATAACGCCATTGGTGTCAGACCCGCTGCCTTCAGATCTCCAACCAAGGCAAGAGAGATCATTCCGTCCGGTCTGACCGGAATTGTCCCCGAAAGGGTCGGCTCTCTCCAGACAGTTATCTGCAGCGAGTCTTCTGCACCGATCACATATCGTGCCGGATCGACCGGTTCTCCGGGATTCTGCCCCGAAGCCGCACCTGCGGGGGGGACAGGCGCCGCGGGAGGTGTTTGCGGTTGCGTCGGATTCGCTGGAAGCTGGGTTGCAGGCTGTTGTTCTGCCTGCCCCGGCGACGTCGTGTTTGGCGTTTGCCCTATCGCCCCGGCGGAGACCGTTACCAGGGCCACAATCAATTTGGAACAAAGCCTTGTCATCCGTGTCTCCCTAATCCCAATCCCAGAGTTCCCTTTTGAATTGCTCATTACCATCCTTTTGGATTCAATTCTCGGCAAGTTGTTTGCTCCTCAACCCCTTCACAATGCACGAGAAAATCGACTTTTTTTCATCCGCTGAACGTACTTTCCAAGCAATAGTTTATCCATAAGGGCGTATCGGCTCTAAGTCCATGAACCTCGCCGGATACGGTCCGCGGGGCACATTGCTTCGCCGAGACATAGCTACTAGATTTCTTGAAAGCAATTTACATGCCAAACCATGCGGTTTGCCTATGAATTGCTGGCCCAATTCCTGCAGGTTATAGATGAAACTCAACATGAGACGGGCTGCCGCAGAAATGGAACAACTCGTTTGGGTTCCGATGTCATCCCCATATCCAGATTAGCAGCCCAAGAGTCAAATGATTGTCCCTTTCCAGGGCAATTCACTACCACTTTTGTTGAGCCGCCTGCAAGCTATAAGAGCGACATCGGGGCTCAAGAAGAGGTACGCTGATTGCTTACACGTTTCTCCTGAAGTATAACGTCTTACGAAAGTCTCTGGGATACCATCGCTATGCCTTACACCTCGGATCTTGTCGCTAAGGAAGCGAATGTTGGACTTCCCCGTGCCACAGATTCCACTACCTCGTCCCGATTCTCATGGCTTCCGCTCGCCACAATCGCCATCCTGCTGGCGCTTCTCTACTACCGGGTTGCTTTCAAGCTGATCTACGACTGGTATTCGATCCCCGACTACTCTCATGGCTTTCTTGTCCCCCTGTTTGCAGCATTCCTTGTCTGGGATAAGAGAAAAGTGCTCGCCGCTACTTCCATTAAGCCGACATGGGCGGGAGTTCCTCTCGTTGTCTTCGGTATTTTTGTACTCATCCTCGGCGTGTATGGCGTTGAGCTGTTTACCGCGAGAATGTCCTTTATCCTGGTGCTGACCGGCATTCTCTGGACGCTTCTCGGCTGGCCAATGGTTCGGGAACTCCGTTTTCCTCTTCTCGTTCTCATTCTTGCCATTCCTTTTCCGGCGATCGTCTTTAACCAGATCACCTTCCCCTTGCAGCTCTTTGCATCGAAAATCGCCAGCCAGATTCTGCCTCTCCTTGGAGTTCCTGTTCTGCTTGAAGGCAATGTCATCCACCTTCCGGTAATGCCTCTTGAAGTCGCCGAGGCCTGCAGCGGTATCCGCTCACTGATGAGCCTCTTTACCCTCGCAATCTTTTACGGTTACTTTCTCGAACGCAGTACCGGCCGCCGCGTCATTCTTGCTCTTGCCAGTATTCCCATCGCTGTCACTGCCAATGTCGTCCGTATCGTTGGCACTGGACTCTGCGTCCAATACTGGGATCCGGACAAGGCGCTCGGTTTCTTTCACGAGTTCTCAGGCTGGGTTATGTTCGTGGTCTCCCTTGGTTGTCTCTATCTGGTCCACCGCGCCATGCGGCTTATCTCTCCCCTAAAGGCTAAGGCATTATGAAATCCGCTCGGTTCTGGGTCATTGTCGCGTTGCTCGCTTCTACCATCTTCGTCCTCGAAAGCCGGGGAGACGTGGATCTGGTACCCACAAGCGATCCGCTTAGCCAGATGCCGCGGAGTTTCGGTCCGTGGACTGCGCAGGACATCCCTCTCACGGACGACACCCTCGCAGTTTTGGGCAAAGGCGATTTTCTCAATCGAATCTATTCCGCCTCGCAGGAACCTGGCTTGCCTGCAATTCCTCCGGTCAGTCTGTTCATCGGCTATTTTGCGAGCCAAAGAACCGGACAGACAATGCACTCTCCACAAAACTGCCTTCCCGGTGCCGGATGGACCTTCGAGTCGAAGGACTACACCACCCTCCAGGACGTCAATGGTAAAAACTACAACGTCGGGGAATATGTCATCAGCAATGGCGACTCCAAACAGTTCGTCATCTATTGGTACCAGGCTCACGGCCGCAGCATCCCGAACGAGTATGTTGCGAAGGGATACATGGTGACCGATGCTATCCGGCTGAACCGGACCGACGGCGCATTGGTCCGGGTCATCACGCAGGTTATGCCATCGGAGTCTCTTGAATCAGCCAAAGCCCGCGCCATTCACTTTACCCAGCAGATGGCCCCAACTCTGCCGCGGTTTATTCCCAACTAACGACTGTGACGCGCAGCTCTACATAACTTGTGTCAGTGCTGCTCCAGTCAGGAAACAATAACATTTACATCAACAGAGTTTGGTTGAAAGGCATTTGAGGAAACGGCAATGAGAATCTCGCGAATTCCGGCACCACTTCGAGCCCCGGTAGTCTTGGCTCTGTCCCTTGCACTTGGTCTCAGCCTGGGTTGTCACCGCGATCCCAACAAGGAGAAGCAGCGCTACCTTGAAAGCGGGAACCGCTACGCCGATCAGGGCAAGCTGAAGGAGGCGACCATTCAGTATGCCAACGCGCTCAAAGTTGATCGCAACTTTGCCGAGGCACACTATCAGCTCTCGAAGGTCCTTCTGAAGCAGGGATCGATTATGCAGGCCTATGGCGAGTTGCTCCGCACTGTCGATCTTCAACCCAACAATGTTCAGGCACACATCGATCTTGGCAATCTTCTGGTCGCTGGCAAGCAGTCTGATCGGGCCACCGAGCAGGCCAAGGCCGTTCTGGCGATTGATTCGAGGAATGCTGATGCTTATGCTCTGCTCTCCTCAATCGCCGCCTCAAAAGGTGACCGCGCGGAAGCACTTGCGCAGATTCAGAAGGCGCTCGAGATTGATCCGAACCGCGCCAACTTCCATGCTTCTCTGGGTTTCCTCCAGAGTGGAGATCCCACCACCGCAGCCTCAGGAGAAGAACAACTCCGCAAAGCCGTTTCACTCGACGGCAAAAATGTTTCCGCACATCTGGTTCTTGCTGCGCTTTTGCAAAAGAAAGGTGATACTTCGGGCGCAGAAAATGAGTTGAAGGCTGCCATCGCCGCGGATCCGAAGAATGTTACGGCGCGTGGCGCTTTAGCTGAGCTCTATCTGCGACAGAATGAAAACGCCAAGGCGGAGGCCACTTTGCGCCAGGCCTCGGAGGATCTCTCCGACTCCGAGAGTGGCGCCGGCATGCTTGCAACTTATTACATTCGGACGAACCAACTTGTTCCCGGTGCGGCTGCCTACGCGGATCTCGTCGCAAAGCATCCCAAGAGCACTCCCCTGAAGGTTGCCTACCTTCGCCTTCTGATCCTGAACAAAGACCTGCCGAAGGCGAGAACGATCGGCGCTGAACTCGCAAAAACCGACCCCAATGTTCCTGAGGTCGCTGTTCTCAACGGGATGATCCTGCTCAACGACGGGAAGAACAACGAAGCCTTTACAGCGTTGCAGAAAGCTGCAAAGGCAAACCCGGATAGTCTTGTCGTCAAGCTATGGCTTGGCCGCGCTGCCCGCGCTAAAGGGGACACGACAGTTGCGCAACAGAGCTTCCGCGACGCCGTAAAGCTCAATCCCAGAAGTCTCGAAGCTCTGTCGGGGCTCGCCGAAGTTTCTACCGATGCCAAGGACTTCAGCGGTCTTGAGCAGGTGGCCAATTCCGCGATTGCAGTCAACCCAAACTTTGCACCTGCTTATCTCTGGCGCGGTATGGCTGAAGGAAGCCAGAAATCTTTCGACAAAGCCGATACAGATTTTCGCCAGGCCATCAAGCTCGATCCGAAAAACTCGGCGGGCTACCTTGAGCTCGCCCAACTCCGCCTGATTCAGCAGAAGATTCCTGAAGGAAAAACGCTTCTCGAACAGGCTCTTGAAATCAATCCAAATTTTTCTCGGGCATTGCGTCTTTTGGCCTCGGCTCTTGTGTTTGAGAAGCAGCCAGCCCAGGCTATCAGCCGCGTACAGGCCCAGATCGCCAAGTCGCCGGAAAACGCTGACATGTATACCCTTTTGTCTGAACTTCAGGGCGCCACAGGAGATTCCAAAGGAGCACTTGCCTCAGCCGACAAAGCGATGCAGCTCAATCCATCCGACAGCGGAGCTGTCATGGCATACACGCGCGCTGAAATTAGCAGCGGTGACCCTACCAAGGCAGTTGCTAAATGGCAGCAGTGGGTCAAAGACCATCCCACCGATGTGCGAGCTTTCACCATCCTGGGGTCGTTGCAGGAATCGCAGGGGGATCGAAATGGAGCTATGGACAGCTACAAAAAAGCTCTTGCAATCCAACCTGAGCAGCCTGTTGCTGCGAATAATCTCGCCTACCTGATGGTCGACACCGGACAGAACCTCGATGTCGCTCTTTCGCTTGCCCAGGTTGCCCGCCGCGGCGCCCCGACCTCACCCAGCACAGCCGACACGCTTGCCTGGATCTACTACCAAAAAGGAAATTACGAATCGGCACGCGACCTGCTTGAGGAAGCCACGAAGACCGCGCCTAACGACGCAGCGATCCATTATCACCTCGGAATGACCTATGCGAAACTCTCCAAGAGCAGTGACGCCATAACCCATCTGAAAAAAGCCGCAGCGCTGGCACCGAATACGCAAACAGCAAAAGACGCCGATAAGGAATTGGCTCTCCTGAGCTAAAGAAAAAAGGCAAGACAAAGGCTGCCAGCAAAATTTGCCGACAGCCTTTTCTTTACTCAAAAAATTGCAGCCTCGCACGAAGCTATTGCGCGACGAAATCAGGAACCCTTCGGGTCGTCCCTTTCCCTGTCAGCACCTCGGCGTATGCGAGTGTGATCTCCTGCATCATGGCGTCGGTTGTAAATCTTTCTGTTACCAGTTTTCTTCCCGCGGTCCCCATCTCGTGTGCCAGCGAGCGATCCGAGAGAAGACAAATAATCGCCGCCGCCAGAGCCTCCGGGTCTTGTGAAGGAATAATTAGACCGCTTATGCCCTCTTCCACAGCCTCTGCGTTTCCTCCAACATTCGTTGCAACAACGGGAAGCGAAGCAGCCATCGCCTCCACAATCGCATTTGAAAATCCTTCACTACGCGAGGGAAGCACGAAGAGATCTGCGGCAAACAGATATTCGCGAAGGTTGGTGATATTTCCGGCGAAGCGCACGTGCTCGGTGAGATCGAGATCGTGAATGAGCCCTTTGAGTTCTTCAAAATAACCGGGCTCTAATACCTCTCCTGCGATGCTGAACACAACGCCGGGAAACTGCTTTACAACAGAAGCAGCAGCCTTAATCAAAACATCGTGTCCCTTCACCCGGCGAACGTTGCCAACCGTCGTCACCAAAAAATCGCCGTCACGTTTGGCAGGTTTTGAGACACTGGTCCAGTCGGCAAGATCCAAGCCGTTGTAGATCGTCTGCACGCGCGAAGCTTCAATGCCATCCACATCAATGCAGTGGCGCCGCACCTGCTCCGACACGGCAAAGACTCGGTCCGGCAGTCCGGACATCCTACGGTACGCAATATGATGTTTGCGTCCCCGAAGAATTCCCATGTCTCTCCGGCTCCAGATCAGCTTTGCATCGGACATCGTCTTCGTTACGAATCCCGCCCAGATATCGGAACTCTCGAAAAATGTTTGGACGATCTGAATTCGCTGCTCTTTCAGAAATCGTCTCAGCGCAAACGCTGCCCTCATTGCGTGAAAGTCGTAGGTGCGCCGCAAGGACAAAAGGTAAATTGGACACGGTGGCGATTGCAGTGCCGCGCTCTCCGGATTTGCCGAGAAGGTTAGAATCGACACCCGATATCCATATCTGGGAAGCCGCGAGGCCAACTTGAGAACAATGCGCTCCCCGCCGCCAAGTGTTTTGGCAAATTGGTCGATCACAAGCAAGACGTGTGGCAACGCAGAATTGCTTGCGTCTTGAGTGGCCGACTTGTTCTCCGATAACGTTGTGATCATGCTCATAGACGCACTCGATATGCGGGTATTACATTCCCGAAGAATGCAATCTACCTGTAGGCCATATACGGATTAACATGAATAGGTTCTGCAACCCCGGTTTCTTCCGTTGGCGATTCAGTTTGGCTGAGGAGATCCGCACGAACTGCCGTGCCAATCAGTACCCACAACATGCCGGTGATCTCAAGGTAGGTCCATCGATCGCCGAAGAGATTGGCCACAGCAGAAGTGCATATTGCAACAAACAGGCCAAGGCCAAGCGCGCGATAGAGCGGATCCGTTGCTTTCTTGAAGAGACGATAAGTCAGTGCAAGCATCTGTTGAAACATGAACAAGACAATGATCAGACCAATGATGCCGGTCTCCACCATGACTTTGACGTACCAGTTATGTGTATCTCTCAGATTGTCGAGGTGCTCCTCCAATTGGTAAGTGGCATAACCTTTGCCCAGGACGGGACTGCTTAGAATCGAATCTTCCGCAGCTTGCCATAACCTCACCCGTTCGTTGGCAGAAGATTCCAACTGTCCGTTTGCCGTCTCCGTCATATCGATTCGCTGGCGAACGGCGGTTGGCACGACAAGCTGCCACGTCAGTAGAAAAACTGTACCCACGATCAGAAGCCTTCGATCCTTCAAAGCGCCAAGGACAAAAACCCCGAAGAGGATGGCAAGATAGGCGCCGCGCGAGAAGGTATACATCGTCGCGAAGATCGTGATCGCGATCAAACCATAGAGGAACAGCTTTTGCTTTTTGTTTTTGACAAACTGAACGACTCCCCAGAAAAACATCGCGAATTGAGCAAGAAACGCGGCAGTCTGATTGGAACCGTACCCTAAGGGCCCGTCACTGCGTTTGTTTTCATCGAATGTTCCCCATGTTCGCGACATGCTATCCATCAGGCAACTACGATCGATAAACAGAAGCGAAAAGGCCGTGATCACGAGAACCGTCCGCACAGCTTTCCGATCTTCGACGACCAAACCCGCCGCGACAAACGTAAGCGGGATGAGCATATAGTCTTTCCACGTGGCAAAATTTAGATCCGTAATCCAGAGTGGAGGAGGACTATTCCCGAGCATTGTGCCATACCACATCGATAGATAAAGATAGCTTCCAAAGATCAACCATATGAGGAACAGCTTGGATTGAGGGAGCCGCTTGCCTTGCAGTACGGCGCCGATAATAACGCAAAGGACGAGAATCGTCAGCACGTTGGCGCCGAGGGGATAGTCAAGAAAATGATCCCGCATCGTTCGATACGGCAGAAACGGAATCATGTAGTAAAAGCCAAGCAGGGGGCGCCCCGTCAGTGAGAGAATGCACATGATCCAGAAGCCCAGGTAGGCCACCAGGGGAATGTAACTAACGATTCCCAGTCCTAGTCCGAATCCCACGATGCAATCTCCATCGCGCTGAACTGGCAATCGAACCAGCCTGCGCATGCTGCCAAAAATTCAGCTTACTAAAGCCATACTTTCTTGCGTCCTGCAGCAAAGTTGTAGAACGCAAGTGCTGCTGCTGTGTTGAGCATCAAAAACGTACTGGCAACACCGACCGGCTTGAACTGTTTGACGGATGGAACCAGCGTTCCGAAGACGGCCAAAACGTAGAATAGCACCTGCAACCAGAAGATTCCGGCGTAGAAAGGGCCGCCGGCAATCGCCGAAGACAACAGCATTAGAACCAACAACATGGGGACAATAAGGCGCAGAAGTTTATGGCTGACAAAACGGAAAAACAAAGGATTCGACGACGATAAAAGCCATGGTGCAAGTCCAAGGAGTTGGTAGTTGCCTGTCAGGGTACGCACCTTTCGCGAAAACTCCTTTCCTTTTTCAGCAAACAGCTGGTCCCGCGCAATCGCCAATGGCTCAAAGACCACACGTTTTCCCTTGCGTGCCACGTTCATCGGTATGAAAACGTCATCCAGTATCGTTCCTGCAGGAATCTCGGTATAAAGCTCCCTCCGAATCGCATAGATCGCGCCTGTCACTCCGACGACAGATCCTGAAGCAGATTCAAGCTTGCGCACAGTCTTTTCAATCTTCCAGTAAACACCCAGTCCCTCCTGCGCCTCCCCTCCTGAGCTTTCGAGCAGAAGTTCTCCGCTGACAGCGCCCACAGCTGGATCCGCAAAACACGCGACCAACTCGGAAATCGCATCCGGCTCTACATGTTGCCTTGCATCGAGAAAAACAACGATATCCCCCGTCGCCCGCCTGACTGCCTCATTCAACGCGGAGGCTTTCCCGTTCGATTCGTCGAGAATGACCCCAATCACATTGGCATCCTGTTCGCGAAGAATCCTTACAGTTCCGTCTGTAGACCCATCAGATGCAACCACGATCTGCAGTAGTTGCTGCGGATATTTCAACAAACGAAGATTTGCGAATTTCCGTGGCAGATTCGCTTCTTCATTTCGTGCAGCAATCACAAGAGAAACACGAGGGGTGAAATTATCTTTGTGAATCGGAAGGCGGCGAATGCGCGCACAAACCCACAGCCACACGGCATAACCCAAATAGGCATAGCCGATCAGAGCAAGACACAACCAGAACACGAGCTTCACAGATGGCTCCCTCGATAGCCAATAAAAAACTTCACCTATCCACAACATCAAACGACGAAGCATCATCGATGTTCAGAGCGTTTAGCTCAGTCGTATCCGACTGATTCTATTGCAGCATTCCTTCCCACTTCGGGCATAAGAGAGTGTTACTTTTTCGAAACGAAATAGAATGCTGCTCCCTAATCAATGATACGGGCGATATGCCAGAGAATTATGTGGGTCAGTACACCTTTCTTGTGATGCAGCCAGACCGATTGTCTCCGATGAAAAACTCGCCGTTCGACTAGACTATCTTTAGCTGTATGCCGCAAGTCTTAAGGAAATTCTAGACGGCAAATCACGGACGATGTCTTGTCTGGTAAAAGGTTTTGGCTCACGCCTTGTCCCAATAAAGAATCATGGCCGGAAAAAAGCGATTTGCGATTAATGTGGGGATGAACTGGATAGCCATGGCAACCGGCATGGTGGTTCCCTTTTTCTTAAGCCCATTCATCGTTAGACATCTTGGGCCCGTCGCCTATGGAGTCTGGATTCTCGCCGTCTCTACGGTGTCTTATCTCAATCTTTTGGATCTTGGACTGCGAAGCTCAATTGTTCGCTATGTCTCCAAAAACACCGCAATCGAAAACGTCATCGAAGCTCAAAAGGCAATCGGAGCAGCGCTCTGGTTTCGTGCCGGACTCTCAGTCGTAATCGGTTTATTGAGTATCGCGTTGGCTGTCGCGTTCCCACACTTCTTTAAAGTCCCAGTCGATCTTCAACGGGCTGGTCAGATTACGGTCCTGTTGTGTGCTCTCGGAGTTTCCGTAAGCATGACCTCGGGCGTATTCGGCGCCGTCCTGTCTGGAATCAACCGGTTCGACGTTCTGAGTTTAATATCCGCAGGACAAACCATCGCGAGAGCAGCGGGAGTCTTTCTGATTCTCCGAAACGGTTTAGGTCTCGTAGCGTTGGCCTACTGGGAACTCGCGATTGCGCTTGTAAGCGGTATGGTCACAGGAGCAGCCGCCCTCAAGATCTATCCTCCCTGTCGCATTCGCATTAGCCGCCCGGATATCGCGACTCTTAAAATGATCTGGGCTTACAGCTTCAAGACATTCATCATCATCATCGCAGTGCAGATCGTCTTTTACACGGATAACCTGGTCGTTGGTGCATTCCTGTCGGTTGCGGCAGTTACTTTTTACTCCATTGCTGGAAGCCTCGCTATGTACTCGGGGCAGATCTCAGCTGCCATGGGATCAACATTCATTCCCATGGCGAGCAATCTTGAAGCGCGGGGCCAGGAAAAAGACCTGCGAGAACTTCTTCTGCGTGGCACACAGGCAGCCCTCGGTCTTATGTTGCCGGTTGGCATAACACTGCTCCTAAGAGGGAAAACATTCATCGGCCTTTGGATGGGGCAGCAATATAGCCAGACCTCAGGCACGATTCTTCAAATACTCCTCATCAGCCAATTCTTCACTATCGCAAACTCCACTGCCGGCCAGATCGCCTACGGTATCGATAAACACAAGGCATCAGCGATTTGGGCGTCGATTGAAGCAGTATTTAACTTAACCTTGAGCCTCATCCTGGTGAAGATAATCGGGCTATACGGTGTGGCCTGGGGAACATCCATATCGATGGCGATCATTCACATGATCTTCTGGCCGCGATTCGTGAAGACGGAGTTGGGAGTTCCGGTACGAAAGTATCTGTGGCAGGGATGGGCGAAGATTACAATCTGCGTTCTGCCCTTTGCCGTTGTCTCTTATTGGATTGATATTCATTGGCATCCTCGATCCATGCTGATCTTCTTCTCGCAGATTGCCATTACTCTGCCAGTATTTGCGCTCACCGTGCTTGCGGTATTCAACGAAGAGGCCATTGACCTCTATCGCAAGTGGAGCGCCTCCAGAGTCGGAAACATAAGTACCGTCTCTTAGCGCGATTCGACTGGTATCGCTTTCCGGCACTCGCGCACCGGCCACCAGTAACGGAAACTTAGACGAAAATTTAACAGCCTCCTGTACAGCATGCTCGCAAGAACAAGATAACGATGCGGTGTAACTACCTTTCCAAAAAACGGCCACCTCATCATCGATTCAATCGCGAAAGCCCAGTACCGCTCATCTATGTTCTCTCTCATGGCAACTGCAAGATTGAAGTAAATTTTTGCTTCAATCTTCCTTCTCCAAAGATTTCTCGAAAATCCTGAAAGGTCTTCCAAGGTCATATTGTTCAGCATGTACATGTTCCCGCTGGCCATCTTCATGTACTTCTTGCTCAAGCTATTTTCCACATGACGATAAAGAATCAGGCTCTTCGGAACCTCCTGAAACGCGCTCGCAGAGTATCGGCGGACCAGGCGGATCCACAGATCCCAGTCTTCCGTCAACACAGAACGGAAATTCCCTACCTCGAGAAGCGCTGAGCGGCGAACCACCGAGGTCGAAGGAAGAATAGGCGTGCGATACCGAAGTGCCGGCCACAACTCTTTTGCAGGAAATGCAGCTACTTCTTCCGTTCTCCCATCGGGATATAGAAACGAAAATCCCGAATAGACCAGAATCAGATTGGGGTTGGATTCAATTGTCGCCGTCTGAAGACTAAGTTTGTCGGGCGTCATTACATCGTCACTGTCGAAGAACGCAACCCAGTCCCCAGTAGCCTCGCGAATCGCCGTATTCCGGGCTCCCGCCAACCCCTGATTTGCCTGTTTGATGTATCGAATGCTATCGCCATAGGAGAGAGCAATCTCTTCGGTACCATCCGTCGACCCATCATTGACCACAATAATTTCGTGCGGCTTGAAACTCTGGGCGAGGACACTGTCGACAGCCTCCCGCAGATACAACTCAGCGTTGTAAGCCGGAATCGCAACACTGATTTTGGTCATTTTGGAAATAACGCCTATTCCATTCTGTGATGTGAGATTGATTGCAGCAGTACTGCAATCGATGCTCAATATTCGCAGCAACCCAATACGACCTTAGCATCGTCCTCACCTTACAATCCAGAGGGAATCGTGTTCGTGGCAATCACTCGATTGGGGAAGGATTGGCCACTATCCGCATGATCTATACTTGCTTTAAAGATGGGGCCTCCTATGCTGAAGCGGAGGCGATAACCGCTGTATGTGGCTCATTCAGCAGGGCGGCAAAGGGAAATCTGCTTGAACATGCAACAGGACGTGAACACTGCGCCAGGTCCCACCCCGACTGTCAGTGTCGCAATTACGGCATTCAATTCGGAGAAGTGGATCACTCGGGCAATTGAAAGCGTCTTGATGCAGCAGACCACGTTCCCTATAGAGATAGTCGTTGCCGATGACTGTTCGACAGACGGGACCGCAGCGATTGCAGAAGACTTGCGGCAGCACCATCCGGATAAACTCCGTGTTCTCGCGCGCCAGAAAAATGTAGGCATTCAACGCAACTACTTCGAGACATTTGGAATGTGTCGCGGCAAATACATCGCGTGGCTCGATGCCGACGACTACTGGACTGATCCCGACAAACTCGCGATCCAAGTACAAACCATGGAAGACGATCCGTCAGTCGCAGTTTGCTGTCACTTCGTTCGCTGGGTAACACCGGATACCGGAGTTCAGCGCAACTTTCCATCGCTGTCGCCCGGACGATATGACCTCTCGGAATTGGTTCGTCGCAATTTTCTACCATCACCGTCGATCATGTTCCGTAACGGTATCCAACGAAAGCTCCCAGAGTGGTACTTCGACCTGGCGCCAGTCACCGACTGGCCAATTTGGATTTTGGCAGCCCAGACAGGAGACATTCTGCTTCTCGATCGTATGATGGCCGACTACCAGCTCACTCCGAACAGTTCATTCGCAGGACAAAGCCAGCTCAAAGGAAATCAAGCAGACATTCGCTTCTACGACAAAGTCGAAAGCATCTTACCTGCTCAGTTCCACCGCTCAGCTCGCTCGCAAAGAGGAATTCGATACGAAAATGTCGCTTACATTTTGCGCAAACAAGGGGACTATCGTGGCTCGCGAGAAGCAGCCGTCAAAGCCTTTCGCTCCCCATCTTTGCTGGACAATATCCCGAGTAAGACAAAATCATTGATTGCCGCCGTGGTGCGTGAAGCACAGTCGCGCCTCCGAAACTAAGCTGGACGATACTATTGATAGGATCAGCCAACTTAAAGGTAGATCGAGGAAAACTTTGCTCGTTGAATCGAGACCAATCCGGTGACTCAATCTGCTGGCAGGCTTTTTCTTCTCTACCATGAGCTCAGGCCCAGCAGGAGCGACTATTCCTACGCCCTTCAGACAATGGAGTTCGAAGAACAACTCAATTTTTTTCTGAAACTTCGCGAAGGTACTTCGACCCTGTGGCCCGAGATCACATTCGACGACGGGCATATATCAAACTTTGAGCACGCTCTTCCTGCTCTTCAATCACGGAACCTTCGAGCGCATTTCTTTATCACTGCCGGTTGGACTGGGAATAAGCCCGGTTACATGGGATGGCAGGAGCTACGAGCGCTTGTTGAGGCCGGGCAGGTCATCGGTGCTCATGGATGGAGCCATACTCTCCTTACTCATTGCAATGCGACCGAACTCCATCACGAACTTAGTGATGCAAAACTAACGCTCGAGGATCATCTCGGAACCGCCGTCACCACAATGTCCCTTCCGGGCGGACGTTATAACAGCCGCGTTCTTGATTCATGCTACAAGGCGGGCTACACCCAGGTGTTTACGTCCATACCGAAGGCGGAGCGGGATCTTGCGGCACCCACCATCGGACGCTTGAACATTCGCGGGAACATGACGCTCGACTGGCTTGCGCGGCTATTCCAACCCGGCGACAAACTTCTTTCCAGTCTGGAACGCCAATATCGCCGCAAGGCGACCGCGAAGGCACTCATGGGTGACGCTCTCTACGAAAAGCTTTGGTCTATTCTCAACCGAAAAGAGCCGGAAACTGGAGCAGGAGAAACTCGCCGGACGTGAAGATTCTGCACATCATCAGCAGTGGCGGGATGTACGGCGCCGAGGCCGTCATCCTGAACTTGTCACGCACCTTGAATGAAGGCGGTCATTCAGCCGTCCTCGCTGTCTTTTCGAATTCATCGAATCCCAATCTTCAGCTCCATGAGGCGGCTGTCAATGAAGGTATTGAGTCTCACCTGGTTCCATGTGAAGGCCAGATCGATCGCACCGTGCTCACAAGAATCCGTGACCTTGCCGCCAAAACAAACCCGGATGTTGTTCATACTCACGGTTACAAGGCGGACATCTACGCCTACTTCGCAATGCGTAAATCGCATATACCATTAGTCTCGACTTGCCACGGCTGGATCGACCTCAATGCAACTGTGGCGCTGTATGGCATAGCGGATCGCATAGTCCTACGCCGCTTCGCTGCTGTCGTGGCGGTCTCGGATGAAGTCAAAAGGAAACTCATCGAAGCCGGGGTTTCCGAAAACAGGATTCACCTCGTTCGGAACGGAATCGATCTGCGGCCGTTCGATCATGCCCAGCCCTCCCTGCGAAGTGATTCAACTAACGACGACTCTCTAATCGTCGGGTTGATCGGTCGGCTTTCAATTGAAAAGGGTGTTGATAACTTTCTCGAAGCCGCGGCGCGAGTTCTCAGCGAACTGCCAACCACTAAATTTGTTGTGATCGGCGAAGGACCGGACCGGGATAAGCTGGAGTCCTTGATCGACAATCTTAAAATTCGGGACAACGCGTCGATGCTGGGCCGCCGGACTGACATGCCATCGATCTACGCTTCCCTCGATATCATGGTGTCGTCGTCGCGACAGGAGGGATTGCCGATAGCGATCCTGGAAGGCATGGCGAGCAGCCTTCCAATCGTAGCGACAGCTGTGGGGGAGGTACCGACTCTGATCTCTACGGACGAGACCGGCGTACTCGTCCCTTCACAGGACGTTCAGGCGCTCGCCTCCGCTACTGTCACGCTTCTGCAAAACCCCGCAGAGCGGCAGCGCCTTGGCTCCGCAGCAAGACGGCTCATCGAAGAGGCGTATTCTGCAGGGCGAATGACAAACGAGTACCTTGGCATCTACCAGATGGTCTCCCAGGAAAAGACAAAGTGAGCGGAGATACTCGCAAACCCAAAGTTTTCATGATGGATTTGTGGGCGACGGTTCCGTACTACACCGCATATCTCTCCCGCGCCTTGATGAGGGAAGGTGTTGACGTGCGAGTAGGCTCGATCTCCTACTACCTCGATCCTACTTGCTTTTCCAGCCGAGGCATCAAGCTTCGTCCGGGCTTTCTCGACATCGTAGGAAAATTCAACCTGCCGCGTCTGCCACGTAGAATCCTCAAACTGCTGGAGTCGGTCCTCAATCTCTCGGCACTTACTGTCAGTTTTCTTATCTCGCCTCCCGACATCATCCACGTGCAGTACCTGGCGATGGTACTGACTCCATTTCCTGTCGATCTCTGGTTTATCCAACTCTGTCGCCGCCGCTGTTCGAAGATCATCCTCACCGTTCACGACTTGATGCCGCATGACACTGGCGACGCTCATCAAGAGACCTTTCGCAAACTTTACGGCATGGTTGACGGCATCATCTGTCACTCCGACAGTATCAGCAGGAGACTTGCGGTCGATTTCTCCGTACCCGAAGAAAAAATCGCTGTTATCCCGCATGGTCCTTTCTTCTACGATCTTCCTGAGACCGAGGCAGAAAAAACCAGGATCCAATCGGGAAAATTATTCGTACTCTGGCAGGGAATTATTTTCCCTTACAAGGGAATCGATCTTCTTCTCAATGCCTGGCAGCGCGTCGAAGCAAAGAATGACCATGCATACCTGATGATCGCGGGAACCGGATCACCGGAACTCACGCAGCAAATTCACCAACAAATCAAACAACTCGACCTCAAACACGTTGAGCTCGACCTGCGCTTTGTCTCAACAGAAGAACTGGTGGCGCTGTACCGCGCAGCAGACGTCGTGGTCTATCCTTATCGTGCGATCACAACCAGCGGAGCGCTCGCGACTGGACTGGCGCTCGGAAAAACGATCGTCGCCAGCAATCTGGCCGTCTTTCGCGAGCTGCTCACCGACAGACAAAATGCATTGCTCGTCGATCCGCAAGAAGCAAGCGCGCTCTCTTCCGCCATACTAGAGCTCTGCGAAAATTTTTCCCTGCGGGATCAGCTCGCCGCGAATGTACGGGCGATGAATTTTGGCGATCAATCGTGGCTGTTGATCGCTGAGCAAACGAAAAAATTCTATTTAGACATTCTTTCAAGATTTGTGTGATATAAAAAACGAGTTGTTCTTCTCAAAACGCTCGTCAGTTGCGTCGTCGTCGTTTCTTGCTCTGCCGGTTCCCTATGATTCAGGAGATCGCTCTCAACGAGCCATCTTAATCCAAGGCAGGTAAGAATAATTAGACCCGAACACACTCCCCAGATATCTCCCTCAACCATGCTTTCCACTGCCCTGCCTGCTCGGGGCAATGCCAAAGACAATTCCAATTGAGCGCAAATAGACGGATTCCTGCTCAGCATCCCCGAAAGTTGTATATCGCATTCTTCGGAAACACCGATATTGCAATCGTGGATTACTTTAGTAAGCCTCAATAAATCTAAATAGAATCCTTACTGCCCTGCTCCATTGCGATTCATCAGTGCTTAGGCATTGTTACGCCTAAAGTTGGAAGAATTTTTCCTCGCTCACACGGAAGTGGCATCTGCGGCCCCCATTCGGGTAACTGTAGTAACCCATTTTCCCCTGTAACGTACAACCGAGTACTCAGCGAGCCTCCTTTTTAGTCGGCTTTCAGTGCCGTTCGGTTAGCAAGTTTGATTCTCTTTGGGGGTGTAGTTTGAATCGAGATCTTAGGGCAATAGCCGCGGTCGCCAGCCTGTCCTTCGTGTTTTACTTCGCTGGCTGTGGATCGAATATTACCCAACAATCGAGCTCGCAACAGTCTCCGACCCCCAGCATTACCCAGGTCAATCCACAGACAATTCCCGCCGGCTCTCAATCAATGACGTTAAAGGTGACCGGAACCAACTTCGCGTCACAAGCATCCATTGTCTGGAATGGAGCACCTTTGACCACGACAGCGGTCGATGCTAATACCCTCTCGGCTCCGGTTGGAAGCAGCAGTCTCGCTAGTCCGGGCACGGTTCAGTTACAGGTTCGGAATACACAGACAATGCAGGAGTCTCAGGCCGTTCCGGTCACCATTGCTGCTCCGAACTCCACCCCTCAGTCGCCCCTGCAGATCTCTATCACTCCCTTGCCTCAGGGTGTTGTCGGCACCGCCTATCTGGGAGGTCTTTCGGCTTCCGGAGGTACAGCCCCTTATACGTGGAGCATCGCTTCCGGCAGTCTTCCGTCCGGCCTGAATCTCGCGCCCGGTTCCGGCATCATCGTTGGCACGCCAAGCTCAAGCGGTAACTTCTCTTTTACAGTCTCAGTCTCCGATTCAAGCTCCTCGCCCCTGTTGGCTACGAGCACTGTATTGATCTCGATCACTGCCGCGACGCCAACATCAACAACTTTGACGATCAGCTCTCCCTCTCTTCCTTCTGGGACACAAAGTGTCAATTATTCAGGCTCCTTGCAAGCGTCAGGGGGAACAGCGCCGTACACCTGGACAATATCCTCAGGCAATCTTCCGAACGGTCTGACTCTGAACTCGAACGGCACCATTTCAGGCACACCAGCCGCCAGTGGAAACTTCCCCTTCGTCGCGACGGTTAGAGACACGGGCTCACCTGCCCAGATCGCATCTGTCACGATCGCGATTTCGATTGTTGCAGCGGGAGCTCCGCTAACGATCAACTCAACATCGCTTCCCGCAGGAACGCAAAACCAAGGTTATGGCACTGCTCTCAACGCAACTGGCGGCAACGCACCGTATACCTGGTCCATCATTTCGGGTGTTCTTCCCGCTGGCTTAGGTCTGGCGTCAAATACCGGCATCATTTCGGGGACACCGAGTGTAAGTAATACCGCCAGCCTGAGCTTCCAGGTCGTTGACTCATCCAGTCCCGCCCAATCTGCGACAACCACACTATCTCTGGCGGTTGCGCCTGTTCCGCTCGTGCTCACCACGTCATCCTTACCGTCGGCTACCAAAGGCGCAACGTATTCGAGTTCCCTGCAAGCAACCGGAGGCGCAGCTCCCTATAGCTGGTCGCTCACCGGGAGCCTTCCAGCAGGACTCACTCTCTCTCCGGCAACGGGCCAGATCTCGGGAACTCCGACTTCGATAGGTTCCACGAGCTTCACCGCAACTGTTACAGACTCCGGCAGTCCCGCGCAGACCAAATCTGCCTCGCTCTCGTTTACTGTCGCGGCACCGCCCCTCACGCTCAATGCCGTGCTTCCGACCGCAACAGCCGGGACAGCATATTCAAGCGCGATGCCTGCGGCAGGCGGTACACCTGCTTACACATGGTCGGTAATAAGCGGCACACTTCCGCCGGGACTTACTCTTGCCGCAACCACTGGCATTATCTCCGGCACTCCCTCAACGAGTGGCACTTACAGCTTCATCGCAACGGTAACCGACAACAGCACGCCTGCTCTCTCAACCTCCGTGCCGACTTCACTCTTCGTCTCCGGTCCGCCTATGACACCAACCGGCCCCGGCACAACCTGGTTCATTCGCCCTGATGGTGGAACGCGCTACTCCGCCAACACAACTACAGGCCAGTGCGATGGACTGGCAGACGTTGCCTACCCTGGCTCCGGCACCAATCAGCACTGTGCCTTTAATGATTACCGCTTCCTCTACGACGATCAGTCCTGGCAAAACTCCAAGTGGGTCATTGCTGGCGGCGACACCGTCATCATTCGAGGAGGGCCTTGGCGCGTTGGCGTCAATCAGGGTGTCAGCCCGAGCGACGTATGGTGTGCCGGAACGGGAAACCCATATAACTGCACCAATCCAACTATTCCCGCGGGAACGGCCACGCAGCCAACCCGGATCCTCGGCGAAAACTACGGCAGCTGCACCCAGTCGAATATGACGCAGCTCTTTGGAGGGTTCGGAACCTTCTCGACACTGAATCTGAGCGGCGCACAATATGTCGCGGTGCAATGCATCGAACTCACACGCCACTCGCAATGCATCCGATATGGAAATCCCGTTTATCCCAGCAGTTGTAATTCAAGTTTTCCGATAGACGACTACGCCACAAACGGAATCACAACCGATACCAGTACTCACGATCTAACGCTACAGGATATGTGGATCCACGGCTTCATCTCTCGCGGCATCATCGGACCGATCGGAGGGACGGTCAACGCCACAAGAGTTGATATCGGTTATAACGGCGCAGCCGGATGGGATTTTGACGACGGCAACGCGACCCCCAACATAAACGGCGCCATCAACCTTAGCTATGTCACGGTTGAATGGAACGGGTGCAACCAGGCATATCCCGGAACAGGAGCGATCTCCTGTTACAGCCAGAGCACGGCCGGATACGGCGACGGCATTGGAACTCCGGCAGGTACTTGCCTGAGTGCGAATGTCGATCACTCCACCTTCCGCTACAACACGCAGGACGGCTACGATATGCTCCACAACGACACCGGCTCCTGCTCGATGACGATTACCAACTCGACTTCGTATGGAAATAACGGTGCCCAATTCAAGTGGGGACCCAATGATAGCCCGTTGGTCTTCGAGAACAATACGGCTGTCGCGAACTGTGCCAGACTATCTTTCCCGTTTCCGGGACAGCCATCGACGTACAACGCCAATCTCTCTGATTTCTGCCGGGCCAGCGATGCCATTGCCATGGGATTTAGGGACGGCGGATCACTTACGATGGCGAACAACACCATCATCACCTACGCTCCAACTACTTTCGATGTCAGCTGTTGGGGAACCTATCCAAATCCGCAAGGAGTCGGAACCTGTAACAACAGTACCTTCATCTTTGAGAACAACATCGTCGTCGGCTACGACAACCCGACGATGTTGGGTTTGGGTGGTCAATCAGGAGGACCGGGCGCCTTTTACTTCGGAGCACCTATCGGAACCTTCACCCGAAACAACAATCTCTACTACGGAATTCGGCCTACTAATTTCACCTGTCCGACTGGGTTCCCCGGCGAAATATGTGCCGATCCCTTATTTGTCAACGAGCCAACCGGTAGAGCTGGCAACTTTGTGGAATCGGAACTCGACAACTTCAATTTCGGCATCACACCAGGAAGCCCCGCAGTCGGGGCAGGGATCTATATTCCGTCCCTGACTCTCGACTATAGTGGAGCCACGCGCCCGAATCCTCCGTCACTCGGCGCCCTGGAGCCCTAAAGGATGGGAAAAAAATCGCTTTGGCTGTTCGCGCTCTTGATGATGGTTTTGCCGCTCTCCGGAGAGACATGGTACGTCCGGAAAGACGGCGGAACAAGACATTCAGCGAACGTTCCGTCAGGCCAATGCGATGGAAAAGCCGATGCTCCCTATCGCGGCAAAGGCTCAAACCAACACTGCGCCTTCAACGACTATCGTTACCTTTATGACGACGGTTCGTGGCACAACTCTGCCTGGGTCATCGCCGGGGGCGACACAGTAATTATTCGAGGCGGTCCCTGGCGTATGGGTGTCAGTCAGGGCAAAGACGCCCACGACCCGTGGTGCAACGGACAAGGCGATCCCTATGGCTGCGTCAATCCTCCGATTCCGCCCGGGACAGCCGCACAACACACACGCATTCTCGGAGAAAACTACGCCAGCTGCAGCACCGGTGGTCTCGTTGATCAATCGAAGGTGACTCAGATCTACGGCGGATACGGCGTGTGGGCTACTCTCAACCTCGCCGGAGCAAAATATGTTGATATTCAGTGCATCGAGCTGACCCGCCACTCCGATTGCATTAGATACGGGTCCCCAAACGTTCCCAGCGGTTGCAGGACAAGCTACCCCATCGACGACTATGCAATGAACGGCATCACCACGGACACAAAGACAAGTGACGTCTCCTTGCAGGATATGTGGATTCACGGCTTCGTCTCTCGCGGCATCATCGGGCCCATCGGAGGTACAGTCAACGCTACAAGAGTCGACATTGCCTACAATGGCGCCGCCGGATGGGATTTCGACGATGGCAAGGCCACGCCCAACGTTAACGGTGTGATCAATCTGCTTGGCGTCATCATTGAGTGGAGCGGATGCAACCAGGCGTACCCCGGCACCGGAGCAATCTCCTGTTATGGCCAAAGCGATGGTGGATATGGCGACGGCATAGGAACAGCTACAGGAACCTGCCTCACCGCGCATGTCGATCACTCCACCTTTCGTTACAACACGCAGGACGGCTTCGACATGCTTCACAACGACACGGGCAACTGCTCCATGTCCATCACGAACTCGACCTCCTACGGCAATAACGGGTCGCAGTTCAAGTGGGGACCGAACGACAGTCCCCTCATCTTCACCAACAACACCGTCGTCGGCAATTGCGCGAGACTCTCAGCTCCGTACCCAGGAATACCGGGAACCTACAACGCCCACCTAAGAGATTTCTGTCGGGCCTACGATGCTCTTGCCTTCGGCTTCCGCGATGGCGGGTCGCTTCTGATGGCAAACAACACTATCGTGACGTACGCCCCGACAACCTTCGACGCAAGCTGCTGGGGGACCTTTCCCGACCCGCAAGGTCAGGGAAACTGTAAAAACAGCACCTTCATCTTCAAGAACAACATTGTTGTCGGCTATGACAATCCCAACACCTACGCACTCGGAGGAAAGTCCGGAGGGCCCGGCGGCTTTTATTTTGAGCAGCCTCTCGGACACGTCATCCGCAGCAACAATATCTTTTTTGGCCTAAGGGATCTGAGATGCCCGACAGGCAATCCCAACGAACGGTGCATTGATCCGAAGTTCGTCTCCCAGCCTCATTTCTCGAAAGAGCAGGACCTCGACAACTTCAATTTTCGTCTCGCGGATGGAAGTCCCGCGCTTCGTTCCGGAGTAAGCATTCCTGAAGTCCAGGTCGACTTCGATGGCAAGCCCAGACCATCGGGGAGCTCCGACATTGGCGCCTACCAGCACTGAACCGAAATCGGGAGTAGAGATCGATCTTCAAGCTGTTCGGCCACATCCTAGGCTCCGCAGGAAGAGCGAGACTGCAACCCTGGCATTCTCAATATCGAGCGGATTCAGCGCCATTGCGCGCAGAGAACTTCTAAGCCCTGCCCATGGCCGGCGTGCTGCCAGCGCAATTGCATATTGCTTATAGACCTGGCTTAATGCAATCTGTCGCGTTCTCATCCCACATCCGGGCGACCCATAATATTTTTCGATGAACTGCAACTGCGCCCTTAGCATTCGCTCGGGGTCAGTCGACATGGAATTTGGCGAAATCCGGTAGTGTGCAATCACCTTGGGCGCCAACGCCACCTCATATCGCAACGCAATGCGAAACCACAGATCACGGTCTTCCGTGGCGCGCAAACTTTCATCGAACATCCCGACTTCCTCGACGCACTCTCTGCGAAACGTAATCGTGGGACACGGAAGATCGACCTTGCGCATGTAGATAAAAGGAGCGACGCGGCCTTCCCCGTTCTTCTGTTTGCGGTCAAACGTATCGATAACCCGCCCCTCCGGGTCAATCCGATCGTTGAACCCATAAGTCAATCCAACCTGCGGCTTGCCTTCAAAGGCCTTCAGCGACTCGGCCAACCGGCACGGCAACCACACATCATCCGCGTCGAGCAACGCCAGAAACTCTGCTGAGGAGTTGTGAATCGCAGTATTGCGTGCCGCCGGAAGACCGCCGTTGGCCTTCTTGATGTATTTCAGCTTCGACCCCAACCGCTCAAGATAAGGCGCGACAACCTCCGCTGTGTTGTCGGTACTGCCATCGTCGATGAGCAGGATTCTCCAATCCTCAAATGTCTGCGCTTCAACGCTCTCAATGGCTGCCGGCAGGAATTTCGCAGCATTGTAGGCGGGGACAATGACGTCTACTTTCGGCATTGCATCAGATCCCTGCGTATTCAGCTCCGCATGTTCTAGCAACGAACAATCTTTTCCGACTTGATTCCCTTCGTAGCATTCCTTGAATCAACGACCAACGGCGACTGATTCACAATAGATTCGTAGTCGTAATCCGAGTGGTCTGTCATGATCAGCACGCAGTCATACTGATCCAACTTCTCCAGCGGCGTGCAGGTCATGTTTAGGTTGTAATGCCGCCCACGACCGACTGTTGGGAAGTAAGGGTCGTTGTAAAGAACCTCGGCGCCCTGCTCCCGCAACAGCTCGATCACAGTCAGCGATGGGGATTCGCGAAGATCGTCGATGTCCTTTTTGTAGGCCATCCCAAGCATCAAAATTCGCGAGCCATTCAACGCCTTCTTATGCTGATTCAACCCCTTCGCAACATACTGCACCACGTGCGCAGGCATTGCTTCGTTGACTTCGCCGGCCAGTTCGATGAACCGAGTATTGAAGTCATACTCCTTCGCCTTCCAGCTCAGATAAAACGGATCGATCGGAATGCAATGGCCGCCAAGCCCGGGTCCGGGATAAAACGGATGAAATCCAAACGGCTTCGTCGACGCCGCTTCAATTACCTCCCAGATATCCATGCCCATCTTCAGCGAAAGAACCTTGAGTTCATTCACCAACGCAATATTCACGCAGCGGTAGATGTTCTCCAGTAATTTAGTCATCTCCGCCGCACGCGTCGACGACACACGCACCGATCTCGTAAAGATTCCTTCATACAGAACCGCAGCAAGTTCGGTCGCAATCGCTTCATGGCCGCCGACAACCTTTGGAATGTTGTGCCGCGCCACAGTTGTATTGCCAGGATCCTCGCGCTCCGGCGAAAAAGCCACGTAAAACACGCCATGTTCCACAGGAGTTCCCGGTCCCTGCGTCTTCAATCCAAGCTTGTTCCCCTCATCGAGAATCGGAATCATCAACTCTTCCGTCGTTCCCGGATACGTAGTGCTCTCAAGCACCACCAACTGGCCCTCCTGCAGCCACGGGGCGGCAGCCTTCGCTGTATTCGCGACATAACTCAGATCCGGCTCCCTATGCTCGGTCAGTGGAGTCGGCACACACATGATGATGACGTCTTGTTCCGACAACTTCGAAAAATCATCCGTCGCCGAAAAACCCTTCTTCCGCGCGCTCTGAATCTCTTCCGCTGGAATCCGAAAGATATAGGATTTGCCCGCCTCGAGATCTGTAACCTTCCTGGTATCAATATCGAAACCCGTCACCTTGAAACCCGCTTCGGAAAATAGCAGCGAGAGTGGCAACCCAACATACCCGAGACCGATCACACCGACCTTCGCAGTGCGGGTCTCCAGGCGCTTCATGCGCTCCTGGGCAATCTTCGGCAGTACAACTTCGTGTGTAGTCGACATATTTTTGATTATCGCATTTGCTTGTCCTCTTCCCGGCTGCACAAAAGTCGCATTGACCCATGCCATTACCCTCAGCACACTAACTTTTCAGGCTCCTGCATCGGCATCGCTTTGGCTTTTCGACCCGTGTGTCCCGATAATAGGAAGGACGTCTCGCACGACCACTCTTGCAACGACCCCGGCATCTTAGCTGGGGGGAGGACAGATGGCCCGTTATCTCATCACTGGAATTGCAGGTTTTATTGGTTCATCACTGGCCCACGCTCTCGTGGAACAGGGTCACGAAGTTCGTGGCTTCGATAATCTCTCAACAGGGAATCTGGATAATTTGGCCGATATTCGCCACGCCATCGAGTTCCAGGAGATTGATCTCCAAGATCTCGCGGGCGTCAGAGAGGCCTGTAACGGTGTCGACTATGTCCTTCACCAGGGAGCTCTTGCCTCCGTGCCGCGATCGGTTAGAGATCCCCTCACGTCCCACGGATCCAATATCAATGGCACATTAAACCTGCTCATCGCTGCACGCGACGCCAAAGTCCGCCGCATCGTCTACGCTGCCTCCTCCTCCGCCTACGGTGACCAGCCCACCCAGCCCAAGCAGGAAGACATGCTTCCCCGTCCGCTCTCTCCTTATGCGGTCCAGAAGCTCACTTGCGAGTACTACATCCAGTCGTTCCACCGCTCTTATGGACTCGAAGGGGTTTGCCTGCGCTACTTCAACATCTTCGGCCCACGCCAGGCCGCCGACTCACCCTACTCCGGCGTTATCGCGCAATTTACCTTCAAGATGATGGCCGGCGAAACCCCCACGATCTTCGGCGACGGCCTGACCAGTCGCGACTTCAACTACATCGATAACGCGGTTAGCGCCAACCTTCTCGCCTGCCTTGCCCCTAGCGAAGTCGCCACCGGTCGCGTCTTCAACGTCGGGACAGGAAAAAGCCACACCCTCAACGAGGTTTATTCGACCATCGCCGGCCAACTCGGCTTCACCGCCAAACCAAACTACGGCCCGGAAAGGGAAGGCGACATCAAGCACTCGCTGGCCGATATCACCCGCGCTACAACAGAACTTGGCTACGAGCCCAAAGCCCACTTCCATGAGGGTCTGCGCCGAACCGTCGACTGGTATCTGCAGACCTATCGGAATGGGCAACCACTCGCAAATCAGATTGGATAAACGGCGGGTCGAGGCTCGTTCGCTTGTATGCGTCTAGACGCAGTATCGACCCTTAATCCAGTCGCTCAATTTGAGCGAGTTCGGGCTCTCAGAAATATGCAATGATCTGCATATAGGTTCCCGAAGAGGTCCTAGGTTTCGCCAAAATGACGATGATTTCACAAGATCGGGACGAAAATTCCCTTCTCGGTGAGTAACATTTCTTTATTGCAGAACTCGCGATCCTGCATCTCAGACTCAGATAGCAGTTCTCCTCAAATCTAGCTTTGAGCCGGCATTTTCAGGAAAGCGGTTGAATGTTACGAAAAAAATCCATCCTCCCCTCACCAAGATCAATACCCGGCAAGCACAGCGCACTCCTTCTTCTCTTCTTTCTGCTTAACCCTGTTGCCTACCCATTCGCCACCCCGCTCCGCGGTACACCGCTCGGCGATGCTTACTATGCCATGTACAACCTCGATTTTGACACCGCTCATCAGTTGATTCAGAAGTGGATGGTCGCCAATCCAGACGACCCTCTCGGCCCCGCATCCGACGCTGCAGCCTACATCTTCTCCGAATTCGACCAACTCGGCGTTCTCGACATCGAACTCTTCGCCGACGACACCCGCTTCACCTCCCGAAAACGGCCCGCCGTAGACCCTGCGCTCCGAAAGGGCTTTTACGACCGGGCGGATCAGGCTGACCGTCTCGCAGATGCCGCTCTCAAGCGTAACCCTAAAGATGCCAATGCTTTTTACGTCAAAGCCCTGACCTCCGGCATGCGCGCTGACTGGGCATCCCTCATCGACCGACACGAGTTTGGTGCCTATAAATACAGCGAACTCGCCAGCGGCTATGCCAAACAAGCCCTTGCCATCAACCCGACCCTGTACGACGCCAACCTCGCTGTAGGCATTGAAAACTACATGCTCAGCCTCAAGGCGGCTCCCATCCGCTGGATCCTCGGCATGGCAGGCGCCGGAACCAGCAAGACTGAAGGCGTCCGCCTCCTCAAACTAACTGCTGAGCAGGGACACTACCTCGCCCCATTCGCACGCCTCATGCTGGCGGTTGGCGAACTCCGCGATGGCCGGGTCCAGCAAGGCAAGTCCATCCTCCTGGACCTCTCGAGGGAGTTCCCTCAGAACACGCAATACCAGCGACAGATCGCCCGCCTGCACTGAGTCACCATATACATTGACAGAAATAAGACAATCCTTCCTAAACACCGTGTACGCTTAACTCATTTGAATTCTGTTCTACCGTCGTCCTGTGGGACCCAGGTGCTTTCGTTGAACGATCTCACCGTTGCATCGCGACACAAACGTTGCAACAACACTGTTTAGAGGGCTTTTATCAGAATGCGCATTGCATCCGTCGGCACCGCTTACCCACCACATCGCTACCCACAGGCAGTTATTTCAGAGGCGCTTCAGGGGCGCTGGCAGGACAGAATGGAGGAGCCCCGTCTCATCGGCCGTCTCTTTGTCAACTGCGGCGTCGAGTTCCGAAACCTCGTCTTCCCCCTGCAAACCTATGCCAATCTCTCAGGATTTGGGCCCACCAACGACGCCTGGATCGTCGCCGCTCTTGATCTTGGCGAAAAGGCCGTTAGTAACGCCTTGGCCCGCGTCGATCTCTCCGCCGCAGATATTTCGGCGATCTTCTTTGCCTCAGTCACAGGCATCTCCAGCCCTACGATCGATGCGCGCCTCATCAATCGGATGCCCTTCCCCACTTGCGTCAAACGCACGCCGATCTTCGGTCTCGGCTGCGTCGCTGGAGCCGCCGGCATCTCCCGCGCTGCCGACTACGTTCGAGCCTTCCCCAATCAATACGCCCTGCTCCTCTCAGTCGAACTCTGTTCCCTCACCTGGCAGGACAACGATCAATCCATCGCCAACCTCATCTCATGCGGTCTCTTTGGCGACGGAGCAGCAGCCGTCATTGTCGCAGGCAGTGAAACTACGCTCGCAAAACGTACCTGTACCACCTGCCTTCATGGTCCCCATATTCTCGATACCCGCTCCACCTTCTATCGCGATACCGAGCACATCATGGGTTGGGACATCGGTGATCTGGGCTTCAAAATAGTCCTCTCGCCGGACGTCCCCAAAATCGTCCACGAGCATCTCCGAGGCAACGTCGAATCCTTCTTATCCGATAATGGACTAACTCTCAGTGACATTTCGAGTTACATCTTTCACTCCGGCGGTCCCAAGGTCCTCGAGGCGATGGAAACTACCCTCGATCTCCCACCCAACGCCCTTGAGCCCTCGTGGCGCAGCCTTCGTGAAGTCGGGAATCTTTCCGCTGCCTCTGTCCTCGCTGTTCTCGAAGATGTACTCATCAACTCTCCCGGCAAGCCCGGGACTTACAGCATCCTTGCGGCAATGGGGCCCGCCTTCTGTTCGGAGTTAGTCCTTCTGAGGTGGTAATCTCATTTCTCGACAAGTAGACACGACATTGCCTTCCTGCTGGTCAGTCAATCCTCAGTCACCTGTTTGTCATTTCCTCGTCACGTCGTCCGCTCTGTGTGGCGTGATAGCGTCATATTTCCATAGAATGCTTTCACTTTTATGGATCTTCGCAAGACTCAAAGCGACGTCACCATCGTTGGAGCAGGACCTGCCGGACTCGCCTGCGCCATCGCCTCAGCGCGCCAGGGCCTTCGGGTCGATCTCATCGATGCTGTAGAGCCTCCGATCGACAAAGCCTGTGGCGAAGGTCTCATGCCAGACTCCCTTCAGGCTCTCACCGCGATCGGGGTCGATTTCGAAAAGGATCTCAGTCGCTTCGAAACCCACTGCATTCACGGCATCCGTTTCCTCGCCGAACATGCTACCTCCGAAGCTACCTTTCCCCATGGGGTAGGTCGTGGCATCCGTCGCACAATCCTTCATCAGATCCTGCTCGAACGCGCAGCCAGCCTCGGCGTGCGTTTCCACTGGAAGAACTCAGTCCAGGGCATCACACCGATAACCGAAGGTGCTTTTATCCATACCAACTGGCAAACTTTCCTCACCCGGTTTGTCGTAGGCGCCGACGGACCCCAATCCCGAGTGGCTGTCTGGGCCGGTCTGACTCAGGACAACCTTCGCTCCCGCCGCATTGGTCTTCGGCAGCATTACCAGATCGCTCCTTGGAGCAGTTTCATCGAGGTTTACTGGGGAAAACATGGCCAGGCTTATGTCACCCCAATCTCCGCTGAGCAGATCTGTGTCGCCTTCCTTGCCGACCAGAAAATCCCCAGCATGCAAAACGCTCTCCATCACTTTCCAATGCTGCATCGTCGGCTCACTGATCAACCAGCTACCGCGCCACGCGGAGCGATTACTCTCGGACGTACGCGTCACCGCGTTATCTCCGGCAACATAGCTCTCATTGGCGACGCCTCCGGTTCCGTCGACGCTATCACCGGCGAAGGGATTGCTCTCGGATTCCGGCAGGCTGCAGCCCTCGCAACCGCACTCAGAACCAACGACCTTGCCTCCTACCAGCGGGCTCACAGAAGCATCATGCGCCTTCCTACGATCATGTCTACCAGCTTGCTGTTAATGGACAGATCACCCCTTCTCCGCAACCATGCGCTCAGCTTCTTCCAGAGGAAGCCCTGGTTCTTTGAGCGTCTTCTCGGAATCCATATCGGACTTGCGCCTTCGCGCATTTTCGAATCGGGAGGCACCCTCAAACCCGATTACACCTGCTAAAAAGCTACCCTCCTTCGCCGCCTTTACATCACACCGCGCAACACTGTAAGTTTGGTTTATCCAAGGGAGTAGACCGTTATGGACGATATCGCCAGTCGCTGCATTGCCATCATCGCCAAAGCAAAGAGCATTCCACCAGACACCATCACTCTGGACAGCACCTTCGAACAGCTCAACGTCGACTCCCTCGACAAGATCAACATTTCCTTCGAAGTGGAAGAAGCGTTTAACATCGAGATCCCTGACGAAGCCTTAGGCACGATCAAGACCGTAGGAGACATGGTTGACGGCGTCACCAAACTCAGCGCTGCAGCTCCACCCGCGGCCACCACTCCTTAACAATTGGACCGCTCCCCGTGGGTTATAACTAGAAATGGAATCGCGGGAGGGGATAAGCAGTGAATCGTGTCGTCGTAACCGGATTGGGCTGTATCACCCCGATCGGAAACTCTATCGCAGACTTCCAAACCTCCCTCTTTGCAGGAAACTCCGGCATCTCGCGCATCGCGGCGGTTTCCGATGCCCCTGATGGCCTTCCCGGTGTCCGGTACACTCAGGCTGCCCAGATCCTCGACTTTGATCCCGTCGAGGATCTTGCCTCAGGAGTGATCGCCAGCACGAACCGCAATGCACAATTCGCCATCATAGCTGCACGCCAGGCAGCTCGGCAGGCCAACCTTGTCGCGCACCATGCTCCCGACGACATCGCCATCATCATGGGCTGTGCCTGTGGTGGCCGCTCTTCAGAAGAGCACGAGGTCAAGGGCCTCTACACCCGCGACGCTCGCGCTCATCCCCTCACCATCGTCCGAACCATGGCTTCGGCCGGAGCCAGCCAAATCTCCATTGACCTCAAAATCACTGGCCCAGCCCTCGACATCTCGACCGCCTGTTCCTCAGGAACTCACGCCATCGGTCTCGCCTTCCACATGGTTCGCTCCGGAATGGTCACGTCAGCCATAACTGGCGGCCACGAGGCCCCTTTGAGCTTCGGCTTTTACCGCGCATGGGACTCGATGCGTGTAGTCTCCCCCACGAGGTGCCGCCCCTTCGCCGCCAATCGCGATGGCATGACCCTCGGCGAAGGCGCCGCAATGTTTGCCATCGAAACACTCGAGTCGGCGCAAGCCCGCAACGCTCCCATCTTCGCCGAGATCGTCGGGTTTGGCATGTCCGCCGACGCCAGCCACATCACGCAACCGCTCGTTGAGGGAGCTGCAACTGCGATGCGCAAAGCCATCAAAGACGCCGGGGCCTCGCCCGAGGAAGTCGGTTACATCAATGCCCACGGCACCGGTACCCAGGCCAACGATGCCACCGAAGCCGCGGCAATTCATCAGGTCTTCGGCGCTCACGGATCACAAATCCCGGTCAGCTCCACCAAATCCCTCCACGGCCACTCCATCGGAGCTACCGGGGCTATCGAAGCTCTCGCGACGGTCCTGGGTCTCAAAGAGAATCTTTTGCCAATCACGGCTGGCGTCACAGAAGTCGATTCCACCCTCAACCTCGATGTCATCATCGGCTCCCCCCGCAAGACCACTCCGAAGCTCGCGATCTCCAACTCCCTCGCCTTCGGAGGCCTCAACGCAGTTCTCGCCTTCCGGCCTTTCCGGTAATCCCACGCAACCTTGTGGTCCTAAATGCGTCTCTAACAGATAGATACGCTTTCTCAGGAATCAAACGAGAGGCCGAAGCCATGAAGAAGAGACTCCTTCTGCTACTTCAACTGATTCTTCTTGTCATCACAGCGTCAACCGCACAGGCACAAGCTAAATTCGCAGTATTCGCCACTGGGGGTGGCGAAAAAACCGGCGTTAACAACGAGCCCTGGACCGTCGCCGGAACCTTCGGAATCTACTATGGCCTGATTCGTATCGGCCCCATCGCCATCTCGGCCGATGCCCGCGGCGATCTCTCCCGCAACATGACCAGCGCACTCTTCGGACCTCGTGCCGCTTTGGCTCTCCCCTATCTCCCCCTTAAACCCTATGTCGAAGTCGTCGGTGGCGTCTCGAATTACAATTTTACCGACGGAGCACCCAGAACCATCACCAGCGGAACCTACCGCTGGGTCGCAGGTCTCGACACCACCATCTTTCCCCACACCGACTGGCGCGTCGACTACAGCTATAGCGGTGCAGGCATCGACGACCTCGGCGTGACACGCCATCCCCAAAGCATCACCTCCGGAATGGTCATACGCTTCTAATACGATTTCCGCGTCGGACTATATGTCCCAAAGCGCCTTTGACGACACGGTGGCCTGTTGCTTCGGAGGCAATGGCGCAATGCCCCAAAGCGCGAGTGCCTCTTCCGCAATCACATCCGGCATCTCCTCAGGAAAGAAGAGATTTGCCCCGGCGATTCTCCGGACTCCCCGAGAGCCCGGCAGCGTCCGATCCAACCATTCCGCCGAAGCCACAGAAAAAATCGTGTCCTTAAGTCCCCAGACGATCCGTGCAGGCCCCCTCCAGCGACGCAAATCCTCGCGAACCGCAACAAGCTCATTCACTCCCAGCGAGACTGTGTACCGGTTGAGCTGAGATTTCCTGAGAGGCGTCGCGACCAGCGGCCGAAGATAGACTTCGATCGTCTCATCGGAAAGTTTCTCCGGATAGGAATACGCGCCTCCCAGCCCCCTCTCAGATCGGGCGAGCTGTTTGTCGCTCAATTGCGAAACTACAAACCGATCCGCAAGCGTTCCGTTCTTAGCCAACTCGATGAGAGGCAGAAACGACGCCGGAGGATTGTCTTCATCCACATCGCAGTTCGTCAGCAGCAGGGTTCGTACTCGATGCGGATACTTCGCGACAAAAAGCTGCGAGACCAGTCCTCCGCTATCGTTCCCAACAAGGTCGACGGTATCAATTTGCAGCGAGTCGAGCAGCAAAGCCAGCATCTCCACCTGCGTTCCCGGTGAAATCTCCTGTCCCTCCGGAGTCTCCGTATAGCCCAGACCCATCGCGTCGGGAGCGATGCATCTTCGGTGTCCCTGAAGCTCGTCGAAAACCCCGCGCCACTGGAATCCATTCAATGGATAGCCATGAACGAACAACGCAGCCAGGCCATGCCCACGCTCGATGTAGGCAATCCGACCCATCGAAAGACTGGCAAACTTCCGCGAAGCCTGAAACGACTTCGCATCCACCAGCTTCGTATCCGAAGGCCTCGGATGTCCGTTGTTCTCAGGCAGAAACGTCGCACTTGCCACTGCTGAAGAACCATAAAGAAAATCCCTTCGTGTCATCCTTCTTCTCCCATTGTTTGTTTTGTCCTGTGTTGATTGTCGTTATGAAGCACGCGAAGCGTCGCGCACAATCGGACGTGAAAGAACACATTCGGAGGAGAAACACGAACATGTGTTTTTTGGGGAATCGCTACTTGAACGGTAGTTTGGGATTGTCCACGAACAGACGCTTCATCGCCCGCGGCGACAGACCCGCCGAACGGCGCATATGACGCGCGAGGTGGCTTTGATGCGAAAAGCCGGTTGCAAGTGCAATTTCGGCGATCGACAACTTGCCTTGCATAAGCAGGTCCTTCGCCCGTTCAATCCGCCGTTGAACAACATACTGATGCAACGGCACGCCCGCGGATTCGCGAAAGAGCGTCTTGAAGTGCGACGGACTAACTCCACTGACCGATGCAATGCGAGTCAGGGATAAGTCCTCCGAAAGATGATCTTCGATATAAGCGAGCGTCTGTTTATATCTCCGCCCACCAAGGCCACCGCTCTGCGCAATCGGGCGCAACGCCACAGAACTATAGGTGGAAATCAGACGGGACGCTACCGATACACCCAGACTGTTCACGTACAGTCGCCCAGATGGATAGTTGGATTCCATCTCCGCCTTCAAAGCCCAGCAGATATTCTCCAGCTGCGCATCGCGAATTTGGAAGCGGTTTCGAATCTCCACGCGCCGCGAATCGAAGCCCTGCTCCTCCGCAACCGTGTCCAGCAACGAAGGCGGAATCCCAAGAATCAGCGCGGTATCGTTCTGGTCGTGAATTTCCCACCGCGCCGAAATTCGAGCAGGAATGATGTCGATATCGCCATGCACCGCCGAACCCGAATGCCTTTCACCGCCCCTGCGGCAGGAGATCTTTGCCGCAGGTCCTACATGGATCGCAACGAGCACACTCTGTAACTCGGGAACATCCAGTACACCGGCAGGATCCGAACGAAGTTGCAGCATCAGCCCATCCGTAGTCTCTCCAAAAGGAGTAATCCGCGGCAGTCTGCGATCGGCAACAACATTCGACGGTGATCTGGATGGGCTCATCTTCCTCTGAACTACGAAAAAGAAATGGCTTTCGTTCCGAACGTCTGTCGCCAGTTTATCGAAAGGGCGCATCGTCTGCTTTTGATCTCTCAAACCTCCGCAATCGGAGACCCTCGCGATACGATAACCAGCAGATGATCTCCGTCCTCATCCTCACCCGCAACGAGGAGCGCGACCTGCCCGGCTGTCTCGCCAGCGTCTCCTGGTCCGACGACGTCCACGTCTTCGACTCTCAATCCACAGACTCCACCCTCGAAATCGCCAAGGCCGCAGGCGCACACACCTACATCCGTCCCTTCGACGACTACGCAACCCACCGCAACGCCGCGCTCACCTCTGTTCCCTTCAAATATCCGTGGGTCTTCCTTCTCGACGCAGACGAGCGTCCCACTCCCGACCTTTCTCGGGAGATGCAGCAACTTGTTCTCGCCGTGCCTGCCGAAACCACCGCTTTCCGCCTCCGCCGCCGCGACTTTCTCTTCGGCACCTGGCTCAAACACGCCCAGATCTCACCGTTTTACATCCGCCTCGTCCGACCCGGACGCGCCCACTACACTCGCGCCATCAACGAAGTTCTCGAAGTCGACGGCGGAGTTGCGGGCCTAAGCTACCCGCTCAATCACTTTCCCTTCTCCAAGGGCGTCGCTCACTGGGTCACAAAGCACAACCTCTACTCCACTATGGAAGCCGAGCTGATCGTTCGCAATCGGGGACTGCAAAATCCCTCCCTGAAGACCGCTTTGACCGGCCCAGACTTCCACACCCGCCGCCTCCACCAGAAAGCCCTCTTCTACCGCCTCCCCGGCCGCCCTCTGCTCAAGTGGCTTTACATGGTCTTCGCCCGCGGGGCCATCCTCGACGGCGCCGCCGGCATGACCTACGCCACCCTGCAATCCATCTACGAGTACCTCATCGTCCTCAAAACGAAAGAACTCCGCCGGGGAGGAGCCTGAGCCTCCAGGTGCTCTTTGAATCATCCCCCTTTAGTCGCTCAAAATATCAAAGTTGTAATTCGCGACCATGCGCTTCGGTTCACTCGGAAGCTTGCCTAGATTCACCGTCTGCTCGAGCGTAAACGATCCTTTCAGCGTCGCTTTTCCAATCAGGGTGGCGCGTTTGTCTGCGAATTCCAGGTACACCGGCACCAACATCGTAAAGCTGTCTGACACGCCCGCCTGTGTCAGGGAAAAATGCGCGATCGTCTCGTCCCCTTTCTTTTCAAACGTCGACGTCATCGTGTACTTCGGAATCTCCGTTCCATAAACATAAGCGTTGAAGAACCAGTCCAGTTTGTGATTCTTCTCGATATCCACCCATGGCGGCATATTTCTTTCCATTACTGCCTTGAAATCCTCCGTCGTCGCTGGTTTATTTTGATAGCTCTTCACAAAGTCATGCATCGCTGCCTTGAAAGGAGCCTCGCCATACTGTTTGGTCCAAAACAGCATCTCGAGCATGTGCAGAATGTAGGCACCCTTCGGATAGATCAGCATCTGATACACATCGCCCCCGGAACGTGAAGTGCTCACGCGCGTGCCCATCACTACTGGGCCCACGTCGACGGGCCGCATGCCCTGTGCATTCTTTTCAAGCAGCCGTTTCCGCAACAATGCCCAGAAATCCCGGTACTCCTTTTGGTCCTTGCGGGTCTCCATCAGAAACACAGCAGCGGAAAAATCAGCAAAACCTTCGCTCATCCACTGGTCGCGATAGCTGGAAAATCCCACAGTCTGTCCCCACCACTGGTGCGCCACCTCATGTGCCGTCACTACCTTCCAATAACTTGAATCATGGTCCAGCAATCCCAACTGGTGCTTGATCGTATCGTCCCAGAAATAACAGATTGGCAGATACACCAGCGTTGGCCAGCTCTGTCCGTAATTGCATGCTGTCTGCTGCGTCAGCGAGACATGGTCATACGGCAGCGGGCCAAAGTAATCTGTATAAATCTGGATCGCCGCATCTCCCTCCGAAGTCGCTTGCCTGAGCATCCCAGTCGTCGTCAAACTCCCGAGCGCCATACCCGGCTCGTCGACCAGGCCGGAGAAGCGGTTCGCGAGCTCCGTATTCGCATAAGTCACAACCTGCACATTCTTATTCCGCTCGCTCTGATCGCTCCTGAACTCGCCCAAATTGAATCCCGCCACCGCAATGGGAGTCAGCGTCTGCCATTCGCTGATCTTCTCCTGCCCCTGCTCTTTCTCCGTCACACGGTCTCCAGTCGCGACCACCTGCACATTCTTCGGCGTATGGAATGTCATGTGATACTGCGCGTAGTTGCCAAGCGATGCGCGCACATTCGGATACCAGCTCTCTCGCGAAGTCAGGTAGTAGTTCCCATTACCCATGTCCAGAACTACATCTTTCCCTGAATACTTCGCCGTAATCTGAATCGTCTCCCCTCGCTTCAGCGGCTTTTGCAACAGCACTGCGAAGTCCGCGTCGCGGTCCTTATCTTCCTGAATAAAATCCAGCGCCTCACCACTCGGCCCCCAGACGCCGCTCACCCGCAGCTTAGGAGCCAGCATCAGTGGCACAACCTGCATCCCATCCTTCAGCGGTCACGGCAGAAACCACAGTCGCCGTCATCTTCCCGTTCTTTTCGATCGTCAAATCGATTGTCTGCTGCGGTATACCAAACATAGTGTTAGCCACGATTTGACCCGCTGCGCGCTGCTCCTCCGAACGAAACCCCAGCGTCACGTCATAGCCATCATCGCTCGAAGTCAACAGTCCGACCTCCTCTGGTTCCACTCCGATTGCCCCATGCGGATCGACCATATAAATCACCCGCTTCGAAAACATCGGCCCCTTCAAGTCCGCTAAAAAAAAATGCCCTCCACCCGGTCTCACGACATCTTCAAGTAGTCTCGCTTCCACGTCATCCTTCAGGTTCTTGCGAAACAATGTCTGCGCATCCTGCACCTGCGAGACTGCATTCCCTGAGGACACGGCGTCCAACACCGCCGCCTTCTTCAGTTCTGCTGCCGTCCCATCCGTAAACTCAAACACAGCGCTAGTGAAAGGTTGGTCCAGCACCTCCGTCTTCATCACAATCTTCAGTTGCTTACGCTCCATCGCCGATGGAGGCTCCAAATGCAGTGTCCCATTCCCCAAAAACACCGCGCCCGTCACCATCCCACCAACTTCGCCGTAGAGGTAGAACGTCCCACCGCTAAACGTAAACACTCCCGCATCCCGTTTCAGCGAAAGATTCTTCACGCTAAACGCGGGACCATTTGCCGTCCGTGTTCGTAATGACTGGTACAAAGCGTTTGCATTCGCCGTTCGCGCTGGCTCAAGCTTCTCCGGAACCTTCGACGCCGGCAGAACGGGCAACGTCACGGGCTTCACTTGTTGGTCCCGTCGCTGTAACTCTGGTTGTTGTTGCCCCACCGCACCTAAAGCAGAAATCAGAAAAAGAAAACAGAGCCCAACCTTCACGTTCATCGTTCCCATATCGACTACTCAGAAATTACACGAGTATCCCATCGCCCTCGTACTTGTGCAAGCACTCTTTCGAGTAACTAGCGCGATGTTCCTTCGCTCTCTAAATCACTTCAACGCAGCCGCAACAGGCAATCCAGCTTTGGGGTCCGCCGCATTCCAGTCCAACCCCAGGAACTTAGCCAGCGTCGCGGCCACCTCGCTCTGCGTCACTGCCGGAACATCCGCACGTTCACCCATCACCGGTGTCTTCGGCCCCATGTACCCCATAAAGATGTATTTCGAGTCCGGAATCTTCTGCCCATGCGAAGTCCAGTCTTCCGCTCCACTCCCACGTCCATGATCGGTTAGAAAGATCAGCGTTGTATTTCCCTTGTACTCCGGCATGGCCTGTAGCGCAGTCCATAGCTTCTCGAGATACCCATCCACCCGATGCGCCGAGTTCAAATACTCTCCATAGTTCCCTGCATGAGCCCACTCATCCGTCTCACCCAGGGACAGAAACATCACCCGTGGCTTCTTTTCCCTGATGTACTCCATCGCCGTATTAAAAACCGGAGCATCGAACGGCTCGCCATCCCAAACCTGCGGTGTATCGGCCTTCCACCCGTTCAGTCTCTCCATCTGCGGAGTCATTGGCGTCATCATCAATGGCTCATACCCGGCATTCACTGTGAATCCGCACTTTCCGGCATTGACAACCGCGCCAATCACATACCAAGCGCCAAACGCTGCAACACGCCCCTCAAAACCTGGTTGCTTGTTCAGCCACTCCAACACGGTCACATTTGGATTCGGCACATTGTCATTGGAATTAATCCTTGGATCGCCATGCCCCGTCAGTGTCTCGCTATAACCGGGATACGAAAAATTGAACCCATTCGTCACAAAGGCTTCCGAATGAGCGTCCCGGTCCCCATAGATCTGCCCTTGCGAAACAATCGTCTTCCACAGAAAAGGCATCAGCCGCTCCCGCCGTTCGACCGCACTCGACGCCAGATATCTCTCGCGCAACTCCTTTACATCTCGCCCATCAAAATATCGCTTCGGCACCAACAAACGTTCATCCGCGCCGCGAAAGACCTCCTGCCATCGCAATCCATCCGTCATCACGAGAATCACATGCGGTTCAGCCTCAGTATCCTGCGCCCATGCGCTCCCCGCTATTAACAAGACAAGCGCAATAAACCGCATCACGCGAAAAAAAGACGCCCTTCGCACCATCTTCTTCAAGAAAGTCACTCGCTTCTTAAGGCAGTATTAGGATCAGGCACCCATCCTATCCCAAGCAGGTGACAGAACATGCTCTACCTGTCACCGCTACCCTCGGTCAGCCGCTAAAACGCACCGAAGCAAGAAAAAACCGGGACGACACCCGTCGCCCCGGCCCCATCACTCAAATCGCTACAGCAGCTTAACCGAGGTCACTGCGATCGTATCGCCCTTCACATCGCCGGTCACGTTCACCCGCAGATGGTCACTCTTGCCCGATGCTTTCAACTGCTCCAGCATCTTCGCATTTCCACTCGCGTCAAACTTCAGAAACTTCTTGTCTGCGGTCACAATCCCGAAACCACTGTCCTTACACATCAACGCACAGTCACGAGTGTGCGAATCCGCATCCGCAGCCGATTTCTTCGAGCAGGCCACATCAAGAATCGAGACATCGTTGAAGGTAGCAGCCAGCGCGGGCGAGACCATCAAGCCGAGCGCCAGAATAGAAGCGAGCATTTTCATCGTCATTCTCCGTTTCGTTGTAAAGTATTCAATTACCGTGTTTTAACAAAATTTGAACTCGCAACGACGCCTTGTTCTTTCGTCGTCAGTGTGGATTCCTCACGAACTACTGTAAGCTGCGACAGCGCAAACGCGCCAACCGCGATTTCCAGATCCCGAACCGCAAGATCGTAAAACATGCCGGTGGTAAACAAATTCACTGCAATCGCAATCAGCCAAGCCATCACAATATAGCTACCGATTCTGGTCCATCGGCTCAGTACGATCACTCCGGCAACAATCTCGATAAACCCAACCAGGTGCATGAACGTCGGCACGCTCACCGGAGTTACCTTCGTGGCATAGGGGGTCAGATACATCCCCCAATCCGCCAGCTTATTAAAATACTTGTCGACTCCGGCAACGATGGGCGTCAGGCCAAGAGCAATCCGAAGTGCCCACCAGCTATCATTTAACCGATGATCAAATGTCTTCATCTCTTCCCTCTCACCGAAGAGAGTGTCGAAACGAAGATCGGTTACACCGAAAGCATCGAATGAAAGGCAGTTCATAGCCGACTCAGAAATCCTACCCCCGGCCCTGCACCCAGTCCAGACTCAGGAGCCGATTTGTAACCTTTTCTTCGCTGGACACTCTCTTCAATAAGAACCATCGATGGAACAAGTCGCAGCAATAACCAAATCCGAGGCCCTGACGGACGAAGAAATTGTCGCACGCGTCCGCGGCGGCGAAACCGCATTTTACGAAGTAATCATGCGCCGTTACAACCAGCGTCTCTACCGAGTGGCTCGCGCCATACTCCGCAACGACGGCGAGGCTGAAGACGTCCTGCAGGATGCCTATGTCCGCGCCTTCGAGCATCTCGACCAGTTCGCCGGACGTTCAGCTTTTTCCACTTGGCTCACGCGCATCGCCGTCCATGAGGCCCTAGGCCGCCTTCGCAGTCGCAATCGCAACGAGCGTCTCGATGATAACGACCCTGACGGAGACCGATCCATGCAGATGACGTCAAAATCTCCAGACCCCGAACAAAGCGCATCCGGCGCTCAACTCCGGGATCTCCTCGAAGAAGCCGTCCTGAGCCTGCCTGAACACTATCGAACCGTCATCATGCTCCGCGACATCGAAGAACTCAGCACCACCGAAACCGCCGAGGCCCTCGACATTACCGAAGAGAACGTCAAAGTCCGCCTTCATCGCGGCCACGGAATGATTCGCAGTTGGCTGTTTGAACGCCTCGGCTCCGGCGTCAAAGAAGTCTTCCCATTCATGGGCGAGCGTTGCAACCGCGTCGTCGAGAATGTCTTCGCCCGCCTCGCAACGTCGGATGCGTCCTACCCACCGATTCAGTAGGGCTTCGCCGCGAAAAAATAATACTCATTCTTTGGTGCGCCGTCTGTCGGGAAGCGCATTGGTTCTCTGAAGGCCTCTCCACGTGGTCGATAACGAGCGCGTCGACATCCACCGTCGTCGGGCTCATCCGATCTGCTCCTTAATCGCCGCGAAAGAACTCGGCAGCGAGCTCGCGCCACTGGTTGGTGGCACCACCCTTACTCTCACTCCCCATATATTGCGACTCATCGGGCGCCCAGTTAAGCGTGAAGTTGTACTTTTCTGTAAGCCCGGTCTGATCAAATCACTGGCCGGTCAAGAATGACAGAGTTAAGCCACTTCGCGAATCCCGGCATACGTCCGTTTGTTACCGTCAGCTGTCCCATTCCGCGACCTTGGAAACCAGAGCCGTGCGTATCAGACGCGCTCGTTTCCATCTTTGGGCCACCCTTATCCACCAAGAGCTCATACGCTGGCAGCCTCCGCTTCTCACGATGAAAACCAAGTCCGAACCGCTCCCCCAGCAACCTCCGCCTCATGCTCTTCACCTCTTGGGCATCGGCCTTCTCTGACGCGACCGCAACGACGTCGTACCTATCAGTTGTTGCCCATTCCGGGCCACCAACAAGCTGTCTCCACGGAACATCGTAGGAAAATGTAATTAGATACGCGACCCTGCCGTTACGTATCGTCAGGCGGTGACCGTCTGACTCCATCCCGTCGGTTTCCGTAGTCAGACTGCTTGGCTTGATCGTCGCCGTCTACGGACTCTCCGGAGCCTGTTGCGTTTTGTCCATACGCCAATGACACCGCAGCCAAAACACCAGCGAAAAACAAAACCTTGTCTCTTAAAGATTCCGAGCGCCTAACCACTTTTAGCATGGAAGGAAATCTTTAAACATTGTCGATTAGACCGAAATCCCTGGGCCACAGTTAGCATTCGAAGTTAGCTTTTCCTCCCATTCGTAGTCTTAACTACGCCTTCACCGGCCACTTCCAATCCCTGATCTCCTTGCGGTCAATCCCGTTCTCATGGGAGTAGTTCACACTCTCGATAATCTGGCTCTTCAGCCACTCCTTTAAATGCGCAGCCGTTGATTGCAGCTTCGGCACCCGGTCGATCACATCAATCGCAAGGTTAAACCGGTCGATCTGATTCAGAATCGCCAGCTCCAGTGGCGTGTTGATATTACCCATCTCCTTGTACCCGCGCACATGGATGTTGTCATGATTCTTCCGCCGGTAAGTGAACTTGTGAATCAGCGAAGGATAAGCGTGGAAATTAAAGATCACGGGCCGGTCCAGCGTGAACAAACTGTCGAACTCCCGCTCCGACAAACCATGCGGATGCTCCGACTCCGGCATCAACCGGAAAAGATCCACCACATTCACAAACCTTATCTTTAGATCCGTGCAATGCTCGCGTAGAATTGCCACCGCCGCCAGCGCCTCTGCCGTAGGAATATCCCCGGCACACGCCATCACGACATCCGGCTCCACTCCCGCATCCGTACTAGCAAAATCCCATATCCCGATCCCCTTCGTGCAATGCTTAACCGCCTCATCCATATTCAAATACTGCAGATGCGGAGCCTTGTCCGCCACAATCACATTCACATAATTCGTACTGCGCAGACAGTGATCCGCCACACTCAACAAACAATTCGCATCTGGCGGCAGATAAATCCGCGTCACCGCTGGGCTCTTATTCGATACCACATCCACAAACCCCGGGTCCTGGTGCGTAAATCCGTTATGGTCCTGGCGCCACACCAGCGAAGTGATCAATAGATTGATCGACGAGATCGGCGCTCTCCACCGCAGCTCCAGCTTGCTTTTCTCCAGCCACTTCGCATGCTGGTTGAACATCGAGTCGATGATGTGCACAAACGCCTCATAGCTCGACAAGAATCCATGCCGCCCCGTCAGCACATAGCCTTCAAACCAACCCTCTAGCGTGTGCTCGCTCAGCATCTCCATCACACGTCCATCCGGAGCGATATCCGTCCCATCTGCATCCTCCGGCAGAATCTTCGACACCCACGTCTTCTCGCTTGCCTCATAAATCACCTGGAGCCGATTCGAAGCCGTCTCATCCGGCCCAAACACTCGGAAGCTTGTCATGTTCTTCTTCATCACATCGCGCAAAAAACCACCCAGTACATACGTCGACGACACCTCAACCTGCCCCGGCTTCTTTACCTCGACCGCATACTTCCGAAAATCCGGCATCTGCAGCGGCTTCCGCAGCAACCCGCCATTCGCATGTGGATTCGCTGTAATCCTCTTCGTCCCCTTCGGAGCCATTTGGCGCAACTCCTCAATCAGGCGCCCTTGCTTGTCGAACAACTTCTCCGGCTCATAGCTCTTCAACCACTGGTCCAGCTGCTTCAAATGCTTCGGGTTCGTCTTCACCTCCGGCAGTGGAATCTGGTGCGCCCGCCAGAATCCTTCTACTTTGTGTCCATCAACTTCCTTCGGCCCCGTCCATCCCTTCGGCGAACGCAGAACTATCATCGGCCACCTCGGTCGCTCCGCTTTTTCTGCACTTCCCTTCCGCGCCTTCGCCTGAATCTCGCGAATCTCCAGCACACACCGCTCCATCACCTCCGCCATCAATTTGTGCATTTTCGCTGGATCATCCCCTGCAACTACATAAGGCTTCCATCCATACCCTTTCAGCAACCAATCCAGCTCCTCCTCGGAAATCCGCGCCAGCACCGTTGGATTCGCAATCTTGTACCCATTCAAATGCAGCACCGGCAACACCGCTCCATCGCGCACCGGATTCAAAAACTTATTTGCATGCCAGCTTGTAGCCAGCGGTCCCGTCTCCGCTTCGCCATCGCCCACCATCACCGTCACAATCAAGTCCGGATTATCAAACGCCGCACCAAATCCATGCGACAAGCTATACCCAAGTTCGCCCCCTTCATGAATCGACCCCGGCGTCTCTGGCGTGCAATGGCTTCCGATCCCACCCGGAAACGAAAATTGCTTAAAAAACTTCTGCATCCCAACCTCATCCTCGCTCTTATCGGGATACACCTCCGAATACACACCTTCGAGATAACAATTCGACAGCGTTGCCGGAGCTCCATGCCCCGGGCCCGAAAGAAAAATTACATCCAGGTCAAATTTCTTAATCAGCCGATTCAAATGAACCCACGTAAAAGACTGCCCGGGGTCCGATCCCCAATGACCTAACAACCGATTCTTAATATGCTCCGGCTTTAGCGGCCTCCTCAGCAACGGATTCTCACACAGATAAAGCATCCCCGCAGACAGATAATTACAAGCCCGCCAGTAAGCATCCATCTTTCGCAACTCGTCCGCGGTTAGCCCTTGGACCTGAACTTTTCCTGTTGAGTCTTTAGGAGATTCTTTGGTGGATACCTTAGCCATGTTCCTCATATCCGCTCCATTTTCAGAAAGTGAAATGAAATAAGAACCGCGCCCCGAATTTGTAACCAAAACAAAACTAATTGCGCGAACGCATCATGTGTTCCACATGAATTGCAATCATCCAGTCTTCTTTTGCCGGAACCACAAGCACGATCGGTACTGAATCTGATGCACTAATGCGCCGAATGGCATCGCTCGAATCCTCATTCCGTGCAGAATTCACGGAAATCCCAAAACTCTCCAGCCCACGAAGAATCTCCACCCGCGACTGCGCATCATGTTCTCCAATCCCCCCTGCGAAGACCACCGCATCCACCCCACCCATTAGCGCAACAAACCCGCCCACCGCCTTTTTCACGCTCCGCGTAAAAATCTCCACCGCCAGTGTCGCCTTCGCGTCTCCCTTAGCCGCCGCCTCTCGCACCGACCTCATATCATTTGGCAACCCCGACAATGCCACCATCCCCGACTCATGGTTCATCATCGACTCAAGTGCACTCGCCGCGTCGCCCTTCATCTCCCGCAACAGAAACAGAACCAGCCCCGGATCCAGATCCCCCGGCCGCGTCCCCATCACCACTCCACCCGTCGGCGTCAGTCCCATCGTCGTATCCACCGACAATCCATCTGCCAAAGCGGTCACACTGCATCCACTGCCCAGATGCGCAATCACCATCCGCCGCGGAAATTCCATCCCCGCCACAGCGCGCAACTGCCGCACAATCGACTCACAACTCAGCCCATGAAAGCCGTACCGTCGCACCCCACGCTCACGAAACTCCACCGGCACCGGATACGTCGTCGCTGCCTCCGGCATCGTCTCGTGAAATACCGTATCAAAGCACGCATAGTGCTCCACATGCGGAAACCGCCTCTTCAGCTCCCGGATTACACCAATCACCGCCGGATCATGTAGTGGTGCAAACTCAACCGCCTCATCCAGATCCTTCATCACCGCCTCATCGATTCGCTGATGCCCCTTCAGCTTCGGCCCCGGATGAACCACTCGATAGCCCACCGACTGAAACTTCGGCAACTCGTGACCACTTACCGCCTCGACCACCAACCCAATCGCCTCCACCGACGACCCTGCCTTCACCTCTGTGCGTCCGCCGCTCAAATCCCGCCCATCCGCATGGCGGAATTTAAACTTCCCCGTCGCGCCACCAATTCCCGTTACTTCACCCTCAGCCAACGAACGAGGCTCATCCTCCTCTGTCTCAAACAGAGAAAATTTGATCGAAGAAGACCCGCTGTTGATCACCAGTATGTGCACAATTGCGTCCGGCAAACTCACTTTTCCCTACACTACACCGATCATCGCAACTACCAGTGAATTCCCCGTAAAACCCTGTTCATCCTGCCGATAACCTATCAACTGTCGCGCTCTTGTCTCGCGCTTGTAAAAAGTTCGAAACGCCGTGCGCTTCGCAGCACGCCTCCACCCCGCAAACAATAAACTCACATCAGTGCACCCTTGCTTGTTGCAACTATTGCCCCAAACAAGCCCTCACATTCCGCCTCAGGCACTCCATGACGACCACGCTCCACAACCCAACGACCGCAACCACGGCCACACGCCGGAGCGGCTTTTCGCTTCTTCCCGCAATAATTGGTTTCATCTTCGCTTTCCGCGCCTGCCTCACCATCCTCTGGTTTCAGGATGAGCCGCAGATCGGCTCCATCGTCACTGTTGCCCTCAGCTTCTCTCTGCTCATAGCAGCGGTATTGTTCAATATAGGTCGCATTCCTTCCATCCCCTCTTCTTCGTTTCGAACTCCCACTCTCCGCTGGATCACCGCCTTTCTCGCACTCAACCTCATCAGTCTCTTCTGGACCGCCGGTCCTCTCGATGCCGCGCTCAGCTTCTGGGCCGCTTGGGTGGCCGACGTAGCTACCATCTGGTTCGTCCTGCGTGACGAGTCCGCACAAGATCGCGCAGCCAGCATCATGAAAGGTTTCGTCTGGGGAGGATCCGCCGTCGCCCTGGTAGCCTGGATCCTTCCTACAATGCCCCACCTCCGTCTCGGTGACGACGTCTTCTTTTACCCCAATAACATCGGCATGATCTGCGTTCTCGGCACATTGATGGCCTTTTATCTCGCCGGCGAAAACACAATGTGGCGATGGCCAGTTGCATGGCTCACCCTTACGCTTATCCGTAGCATCAGCAAAACCTCCTTTGTGGCCTTTCTCATTGCAATGACGTTCTATCTCTTCAGAGACAGGACTCTCAGCCGAGCCACAAGAATCAAAATCGCCTTCGCAGGAATCGCAATTGTCGCTACGCTCTCCGGCGTTCTCGCAAAATACGTTGATCTTTACACCGAGAGCGTCGGCGCCTCCGCCCTCACCGGCCGCACCACCATCTGGGCCACCACGTGGGAATATGCAGTCAAGAAGCCTCTCTTCGGCTATGGCTTCTACGCCTACCGATTCGTCATCCCGCCCTTCGGTATCTTTGAGGCGACCCACGCCCACAACGAGTTTCTCCAGCAGTTCTTCGCCCTTGGAACTCTCGGTATAATCCTGGTCATCGCAATCTACTGGTCCATCTTCCGTCAGATCCGGCGCGCTCCCTCCTCGCGCCTCAAAACCCTCGCCGCCACTCTTCTTATCTTCGCCATCCTTCATGGAATCGCCGATGCGCTCCCCTTCGATCTCTCTTTCCCGCTCTGGCTGATGGCGATGCTCTCAATCCTCCTCGTGCCGGCGTCTGCTTCCTCCGTCGCAACCCATTGATCCCACGGCTGAAACTCAACTCATACTCCATAACCCAAAAGTCCCACCACAAAAATCCCCATAACCAACTAAACTCAATCCATGTGTGGAATCGTTGGCTACATCGGACCTCAGCCCGTCGTCCCCGTCATCATTGAAGGTCTTCGCCGCCTCGAATACCGCGGCTACGACTCCGCCGGCATCGCTGTCGCCGGTGGCCCCGAAGGCCTCGCCCTCCGCCGAGCCCCCGGCAAGCTTCGCAACCTCGAAGTCGCCATCTCCGACTCGCCCATTCACGGCTCCTTCGGCATCGGACACACACGTTGGGCCACCCACGGCCGTCCCACTGAAGAAAACGCCCACCCGCACCGTGACGGCAGCGGCACGCTCGTCGTCGTTCACAACGGCATCGTCGAAAACTATCTCGGCCTCAAAAACGCCCTCATCGCCAAGGGTCACAAGTTTGTCTCCGAGACCGACACCGAGATCATAGCCCACCTCATCGAAGACGAACTCGACATGGCCGCCCACACCAAGCCCAACGGCAAAGCCGCGCCCGAAGCCAACACTGCCGAAGCTGTTCTAACTCTCAAAAAGTCCACCATTCCGTTGGAAGAAGCCGTCCGCCGCGCCGTGAAGCGGATCACCGGAGCCTTCGCCATCGGCGTCCTCTCCGCCTACGAGCCCAACAAGCTCGTCGCTGCCCGCATGGGTCCGCCCGCCGTGATCGGCATCGGCGACGGAGAGTTCTTCCTCGCCTCCGACGTCCCCGGCATCCTTCACCACACCCGCAACATCCACTTCCTCGCCGACGGCGAACTCGCCGTCCTCACCAACGAAGGCGTCACCCTCACCGACTTCGAAGGCGCGCCCATCCCTCTCAAAGTTCAGCGCATCACCTGGGACCCCATCCAGGCCGAAAAAGCCGGCTACAAGCACTTCATGCTCAAGGAAATTAACGAGCAACCCCGAGCCATTCGCGACACCACGATCGGTCGCGTCTCACTCGACACTGGCCACGTTTTCCTCGAAAAACTCGACATCACCGACACCGAGATCCGCAAAGCCTCCCAGATCACCATCGCCGCCTGCGGAACCTCCTGGCATGCTGGCCTCGCCGGCAAGTTCATGATCGAGCGCCTCGCCCGCCTCCCGGTCGAGGTCGACTACGCCTCCGAGTACCGCTACCGCGACCCCATCGCCGACCCACACGCCATCGGCCTACTCATAACCCAGTCCGGTGAAACCGCCGACACCCTCGCCGCCCAGGCCGAGCTCATCGCCAAAGGCTCCAAAACCCTCGCCATCTGCAACGTCGTCGGTGCAGCCATCACCCGCAAAGCCAACGGCACCCTGACCACCAACGCCGGCCCCGAGATCGGTGTCGCCTCCACCAAGGCCTTCACTGCGCAGCTCACCGCTCTTTTCATCCTCGCGCTCCACTTCGCCCAGGTCCGCGGCACCATCACCGAAGCCGAATCCCTCAAGCTAGTTGACGAGCTCTCCAAAATCCCCGGCAAGCTCGACGCCATGCTCAACCTCAACGGCACCACCGGAACCTCCGAAGGCGCCGCCGCCCCGGCCATCAGGAGTACCAGGACCACTAGTAAAATGGTCGTCCCGAGCGCAGTCGAGGGCCCTGCTTCTCAACCCACAGCTTCATGGACCGGTCCTGACCGTCGAACCAGCGCCCGCCGCCCCCTCACCACCCAATGCGAAGAGCTCGCGCGCCTCTTCCACACCGCCGACGACTTCCTCTTCCTCGGACGTGGCATCCACTACCCCATCGCGCTCGAAGGCGCACTCAAGTTAAAAGAAATCTCCTACATCCACGCCGAAGGCTACCCCGCCGGCGAGATGAAGCACGGCCCCAACGCCCTCATCGACGAGACCCTCCCCGTAGTCGTCATCGCCACCAAAGACCCGAACGATCCAGGCAGCGTCCTCAAGTACGAAAAAACTCTAAGCAACATCCAGGAAGTCACCGCCCGCAGCGGCCGCGTCATCGCCATCGCCACCGAAGGCGACCACGAAATCGGCCAGCTCGTTGAGCAAACCATCTACATCCCCCAGGCCCCGGAACTACTCCTCCCTCTCCTCGAAGTAGTCCCCCTCCAACTCCTTGCCTACCACATCGCCGTGAGAAGAGGCTGCGACGTAGATCAACCCAGAAACCTGGCGAAATCCGTCACCGTCGAATAGCCAAACCACACATCTCGAAAGAAGCCTGTGGACAGACTAAGCCGATGGCTAATTGTAGGTGTCGTATCGATAGCTGCCCCTCTATCTCACATTGGTGGGTTGGGAGTTTTAGCTGTAGTAGCTACGATGGCAGGCAACCATCTCCATTGGAGCTTTGGCAGCAAACCGCGATTTGACAAATCGATCGAAAATTTAGAGACCTCAGGGCAAGAATTCCAAGTGATCGTCGTCAAGAGAGCGCCACTCAGAAGAATGGCGAATCGGCATCCGACCGAGCGCCTCACGGAACTCTTCGATGGTCTGGCATGCAACGAACAGCAAAATAGTTGGCGCCGTTACGCGGGCGCGCATCTTTTCGTAGGCTGCGTAGATCGGCGCCGTATCAGTCACGCCGGAAATAAGTGGAGCGAACAGCTTTCTGTAGTCCCGGAGAGCGTGCATCGCATCATGGATGAGACCGGGTTCGATTGTGACGATGAGCGAGGTCTCGCCATGCTGCTGTGAAGCGAGCGCATCGAGGATCGCGTTGACGGAGTTCATGGGGATCAATGTATTTTCCTTTTCAGTGGGTTGGTCCGCGGTTTCCGATGGTAAGGCCCGTATCGCCTGTGATGAGGCAACACATCGCGCTTCCTATTCGCAATTCAAATTTTGAAGATTGTTTTGGCTCGGAAGGAATTATGCCTTGGCGGCAACCGAGACCGTGAGAGGCGCAGAACTACGGCATCTCTTCTAGATGATGTCTGGCCGGCGACAACAATGTCAAGAGGCACTATTCGAGCCTGTGGTATCAGGTGGCGTGTGGCCCATGCAAAATCCAACCCTGGTCCTCAAACGTCGCCACGATTTCAGTCATTTCGCTCATCGCCGTCGCTCTCTTCCAACGTCAGCTGTTGCCCTCGTAGAACCACGGGCGAGTGAAGATCGGGCCGCACTTTGGTTAACCTTCGATTCATTGATGGGGTATGGCACACATCGGAGCAACTCCCTAAAAGGTGTGCCCATCTCGATTCCGAGATGTAAGCATTTTGCAGTAGGCGCAAACCCGTCCGATTTGCCGGTCAGTTCTCGGAAAGCTGTTCAATCTGATCGACGACAAGCACCTGCACCGGCCCTTGAGCCGATTGCAACTTGAGCCCCAGCTGTTCCTGTACCGCAGTGAAGAGCGAGGGTCCGGCATCGGCAGCAGCATCAGCATTCGGTAAATCGCGCGTGTCCACTTCAGCGCAAAGTCGGATCTGGCAAGGCTTACCACGGAGCAACGCCGCGTCATGATGGAGGCGTTGGTTACCCATCGCTTTCAACTCAAGAGTCACGTGGAGACACGCACGCTTCCGGTTTACGAGTTGGTGATCGCGAAAGGTGGTGCGAAGCACGGTGCCGTAATCGATAAGACCGGTCTCGCCGGGAAGTATCAGTCTCCTGTCGCTTTCCTTCGGAGTTCGCGCGGATCTTATCTTCGGGCTGCCGAGTTGGCAGAGAGCACGCGATTCGACGTTAGCGCCAAAGTCGTAGACTCTGAAGTGAAATGCATGCGCAAGAACGACAAAGCATACGCTCAGACAAGCTGTTGGGTGTTTACGCAGGGCCCACTGAAGCATGAGTGCCGCTCTCCTTCGTCAGGCCCACATTAGACAGAGATGCATAGTGAGCGGTTAGGCTCATCGGCCAGCTGTTCGAGAGATCTTCGGCAGGCGGCCCATTCATTCCTGGACCGATTCGATTAATTGATAGCACTTGCCTGTGAGGCAACGAGTTCCCACATCCCTCTCACCTTTAGCAAAGTTAAGGTAGAACGGAACTGTCCATTGAGGGGTGTTCCTTTAAGTTCACTTTTGACCGCGACATGTGCCGTTACAATCGCCATCCCCCCATAGACTCTCACTTGAACCTCATCGTATTTGGCATACTCATATTTCAGATCGCCGGATCGTATCGGTGCCATCCGCTCTTCCTTGTTCTGAATCGTTCCCGTTGGAGTGACAAACGTATAATCAGATGCCGTCATCCGGTCGAGCGCAGCGGCGTCATTCTGGCTAAATGCGGCGGAAAAATCATCGACAAACTTCCGAACCATCTCCTCATCCCGGCTAACGTGTGCCGTTTGTCCAAAACAAAATGCGGCTGACGCAAGGATGGCGAAATACACAAATCGTTTCATCGACAACCCCCAAGTCATAAAAACGTGTCGCAAGGCATTGACGGTAAGTTAGACTCGTCTGCTCCATAAATCGGGTCGGCGCGGGTGGCACAAGGAAAGCCACAAAATCAGGTGCCGATCGGCGAAAACTCTCATTCCTCGCCGAATTCGCTGCCCCTCCATCGGCCCTTTCCAACTCTCCACCGGCCTCCGACACCGCAGCGTGATTGAAAATCTACTGCCTGACGAAGATTTCAACCATTTTTTCTGACTCTGCTCCATTTTTCCAAGAGGTTGCTGTCAGTGTTTGCCATCCGGAGAAAGCTCATCTGTTTCCCATTTCACTCAATGGAGGATCTCATCGAAGACACCTCATAGAAAGTTGGGCTCTGACATTAGGAAATAACAGCCAGCGTACTAGAGGCCTTAGCGACTATCACCCGCTCGCCATCGCGTTCGACTGTCACCACCCCCTCGGTAAAGATAAGTCTCTTTCCCGCCCTCAACACCTCCCCTCGGCAATAGACCATCGCCCCAATCCCCGGACGCAGGAAGGAAACCTTGTTCTCTACCGTAATCACGTCCTGCCCTTCAGGCACCATCGTGGCCGCCGCGCCCCCGCACGTATGGTCGGCAAGCGTCATCAGCACACCTGCGTGAACATATCCATGCTGTTGTTCCAGAGCCGGTGTTACAGCAACCCTCGTTTCACACCATCCATCGCCAAACGCTATCAACTCGATCCCAAGCGACTGTACAAACTTCGCCCGCTCGAAGATTCGCTTTAATAGACTGTCTTTCGCATCATCCATGCTCACATCCCCTCATGATTTTCACCATATCAAGCAGTCCAATGGCCCAACAAACCCCAGAAAACCTACCCAAATCTCCAAAACCAAACTATCCTTGAGCATCCCCGCAACCGCAATCTGACTCGCCGCCAAGCCATAGAACGGATCACCCGATGACGACCTCCGCCGTGACCCCCTCTCCGCGCTCCGCCTCACCTGCGCGCCGCAAAAACCTCGCCAAACCCGCACTCTGGATCGCCATCGGGCTTGCCGCCATCTCCGTCCTCATCTTCACCGAATATCCCCTCGTCTTTCACCCCGACGGCTACACCCGTCGCCTCATCGTCGACCGCTTCTTCCTCATTCCCCACGCCACCGCTGGTCTGCTGGCCATGCTCCTGGGCCCATTTCTCTTCTCCACCCGGTTCCGTTCCCGCCACCTCAAGCGCCACCGCATCATGGGTCGCGTCTATGTCATCTGCATCACCATCGCCGCACCCATCGCCTTCTATCTCGAATTCCGCACCACGGACGGGGTCATGCAGTTCGCCAATGGGGTGATGTCGGTCGTCTGGTTTCTCTGCACCCTCGCCGCTTTCATCACTGCGCGTAACCGCCAGCTCACCGCGCATCGTCAGTGGATGACCCGCTCCTACGTCTTCACCCTTAACTTCCTCATCACCCGCATCCCCAACCCCATCCCGCAATACTTCAACATGTCCTCGACCGCCTTCGCCCTCAACCTGCTCTTCCTCTCCATCTGCTATCTCTTCTTCACCGACGTCTACTTCAACTGGCGCGAACTAACCACCAGTCGAAAACCATCGCAGCCGTAACAGCGAACCGGGATACTACGCAGGGTATCCCGCATCCATCCAGCTCTTGAAAAGCGAATTCTTATCCTGCGGCCACGGTGCATCCGGAGACATCGAGCCGTCGGCAAGCGTACCGTAGACGCTCTGCGCATTGGCGCGGACACATATCCACGCGTACTCATAAAGATCGACCTCCATGGGCTTTATACACTCAAGGTCCTCCTCACGAAAAAGCGGGCGGATATCTGCAGCAAAACTAAGAGCCATAGAACCCTCCCGGATGATTCCAGATTCAATGAATCTATACTCCTCACCACGTAGGCTGCCAGATGATGGGGCGGATGGCAGTGCCGCATGGTGCTACGATGAACCCGATAACCATGACCTTTCCCGCTCCAGTTCCGGAGGTCCCCGCCGCCAGCATCGACAAAGCCGCGGCCTACTATGTCGACACGCTGGGCTTCACCTTCAATTGGGGCGACGAAGAAGGCGGCATTGCCGGCATTTCAAGGGGCAACTGCAGATTGTTTCTCACCAGTCACTCCTTCCGGGAGCACTACGGCAACACGGGGCCCATCCTTTTCTGGCTCAATCTCGAAAGTAAGGCCGAGGTGGATGAACTCTTCGCAGAGTGGAAAGCAGCACGTGCGACCCTCGTCTCCGAGCCTGAAGACAAACCGTGGAAGCTGCGGGAGTTCATCGCCGCGGACCTCGACGGCAACCTCATCCGAGTCTTCTACGATTTCCGGCACGACACGTAAAAAACTGACATACGCGGTTGGGCAGTCGAATTCCACTCAGCCTTTCCACCCCCTGGAGTGATAACCTTCTCCTATGCCCGGCCCCACACTTGAACAACAACTGGAGCATGCCCTCGTGGGGCTCGCCGAAGCTGAACGGGAGTACGCTGCCGGAGTCGAATACAAGGGCCCCACGACTTGGCCCGACAAGATCGCCCGCATGAAGCAGCACATCGCCGATCTCCGCGAGATGATCGCGAATGAGAAATAGTCAGGCTCCTCGTTCCGAACTTCCATTTTCCCAATGGGAACTTCTGAAATTAAACTTTGACAAAGAGGGAAGTTTTGACCGCCGAAAAACACCCAGCTGACACCCAATTTACGACCACAAAAATGCGCTGAGGTACCCGCGAACGACCACGCATTGGTCTGTGAAAATCGCAATATCCCCTCAAAAAACAGAAAATTTGAATTTTGCATTTAACCGACGCGGAACCGATGAAATCCTGCCCATTCACGGCAATTCAACGCAATAGACCTATAAAATAGAGAGAAAGCTATGATTTCAGTCTCCAATGTCACCATGCGCTACGGCGCAAAGCTTCTCTTCGAGGACGTGTCGGTTACCTTCACAACCGGGCGGCGCTACGGCCTCACTGGACCCAACGGTGCCGGTAAGTCCACTTTTATGAGGGTTTTAACAGGCGAGATCGACGCCCAGAAAGGAACCGTCGTCCGCCCAAAAAAAGTCGGTGTCCTTAAGCAGGACCAGTACGAATTCGACGCCTACCGCGTCATCGACACCGTCATTATGGGCAACAAAGCCCTCTGGGCTGCGCTCGAAGAGCGCGAGCATATCTATGCAAAACCGGAACTTACCGACGAAGATGGCTCTCGTTTGGGCGAACTCGAAGGTGTCGTCGGCGACGAAGACGGTTATGAGGCCGAGGCCAACGCCGCAGTGCTATTGCAGGGTCTCGACATTCCCGATGAGCTTCACGAACGCAAGATGTCCGAACTGCAAGGCGGTCAAAAGGTTAGGGTTCTCCTCGCCCAAGCCCTCTTCGGCAATCCTGAAGCTCTTCTTCTGGACGAGCCCACAAACTACCTTGATCTTGAGTCGATCCACTGGCTTGAGGAGTTCCGCAATCGTTACAACGGAACCGTCATCACCATATCGCACGACCGCCACTTCCTGAACAACGTCTGCACTCATACGGCCGATATCGACTATGAGACCATCATCGTCTATACCGGCGGCTACGACGAGATGGTCCTGCAGAAGACCTCGATCCGTGCCCGCATTGAGAGCCAAAACGAGCAGCGCGAGAAGAAGATCGCCCAGCTTAACGACTTCATCGCACGCTTCTCTGCCGGAACGCGCAGCTCACAGGTGAACTCCCGAAAAAAGGAGGTCGAACGCCTTGCGACCAGCGAACTCGCGCGATCTAACATCGCTCGTCCCTTCATCGCCTTCAAAATGGAGAGACCCTCAGGCAAAAATGTTCTCGAATTTGAGAACGTCAATAAGTCCTACACGCAACCCGACGGCAAGACAGAGCATGTCATCAACAACTTTTCGGCTGCGGTACAACGCGGAGACAAGGTCGTTCTAATCGGCCGTAACGGACAGGGCAAGACCACTCTGCTAAAGGCGTTGCTCGCGAATGGGCCGGGAGTCGACGAGTCTGACACGACGGCGATCGACTCCGGCACTGTGAAATGGGGCCACGAGGTGCAGATCGGCTACTTCGCCCAAGACCATACCAGCACCATTCCCAAGGGCACGACTGCCGCGGAGTGGTTGCACACCTTCGATCCCAAGGCCACCAAAGAAGATATCCGTGGCATTCTCGGGCAGATGCTCTTCCGCGGCGAAGAAGGACTGAAAAAAACTGAGGCTCTCTCGGGAGGCGAAGCTGCGCGATTGCTTTTCTGCAAGATCATGCTGCAGAAGCCGAATGTGCTGGTCTTCGACGAACCTACGAACCACCTTGATCTTGAGAGCATCAATGCGCTCAATCAGGCAATTCAGAAATACGAAGGCACCGTCTTTCTTGTCACGCATGATGAAGATCTGATCGAAGAGGCCGGCACCCGCATCTGGCACTTCGAAGGCGGGCCTACCAAGTTCCATATCACTGACCACAAGGGCCCGTACGAAGAGTATCAGCAGCAACTGGCGATGGCTGCGAAATAGAGCTGCTCTTTCACGAGAGGAGCTTTTCGCCGATTTGGTAGGATGCGGCCATCTTGTCCCATGCAAGAGCCCTTTTGCCGTTGACGACTTGTCTTGCCGCTTTGAAATCTCGTCGATGCAAAGCGGCCAGGATGCGAGACCGGTGATGAAGGATGTAAGCAGCGAGAATGCGTGCTGCGTTTGCCGGTTTGCTGGCGAGTTCAGGATGGATGACGAGGTGAGGAACCTTGGCGAGACGGCTGTACGTCTTGTAGTTGCTGAAACCGGTGAGCTGAACGAAGCCTCGTCCGCGGTAGAGGGCGCCCATTCCCTTGGCATGGTTTCCGAGATTTTTTCTAAAGTCGTAGAGCCCAAACGGTTGCGGCGGGTCGAGCGCCGCGGCGTGTAATTGTTCGTGAATTGCCAACGATGCCGCTGGTACTGCACCAGGCGAAGCGTTGTGATGGTGTTTCCAGTGAACACCAAGAGTGTTCAGCGGACTGATCCCCTCATCTTCACAACTGCACCGCTGATTTTCCACGGCGATGGTCGCGAAGGAATAGAGCTTGAGGCGAAGAGCATCGGCAGCTGGGTCCGGTGGCGAGGTGGGACGGACACCTACCGGAGTTACCGATGACGACGAGGGCTGCGGAGCACTGCCGATCTCGCTTATTTGGGCATCCAAGGCATCGTTGATGAGAGAAAAATAGCGTTTGATATTTTTGTGGGCCCCTGGTGGGAGCATGGCCTGGGCCACTGCAATTCCCCACTTCGATTCGTTCATTCCGCTGATCCTCCCCCTACATTGAGCCGGTGTGCTGAATTTATCACTGCGACGATAGTCGTTTACCTCGCGTTCTTTTGCGACCTGTACGGTGTTCGATATTGTAAGCTGTGATTCTCTCGACGTCCGGAAAGTGGGATACTGACACTGATATGCCTACCGCTGAACCAATCAAAAGTCCTGGGCGCAACGTTCTCGGCCAACCCCTCGAAGTCTGCGGCTGTGAGCCAATGACGGGGTTTTATCGCGATGGCTGCTGCAATACGGGTCCCGACGACGTCGGGGTCCACACGATCTGCTGCGTCGTTGATCAGGCCTTCCTTGAAACGTCGCGTGCGCTAGGCAACGACCTGATTACGCCGATGCCGCAATATGGATTTGAAGGCCTCAAGCCAGGCGATCGCTGGTGCATCTGCGCGGCGCGCTGGCTGGCGGTTCAACAGGCGGGCGCAGCGTGCCCGATCATCCTTGAGGCGACGCATGAGGACACGCTGAAAATCGTACCATTTGAGCTTCTCATTCAATACGCCGTTATCCCCAGCCGGCTTCATTGAACGATGGTTTTTTATTTTTCCTCTGCTAAACCCCACCTTTTCCACGCCAAAGACTTGAAAACGACAATTTTATAACCTGCTCGTCACAAAACTCCTTGACAGCATTCCCTCGAAAGCCTGAAGGTTGAAGTACTTCGATAATTCAAGTTTTGGCTGCAAATGAACGTATCTTGGCGGATATCACAGCCAATACCACAACGTCACGGGCACCCTTTCACACACACCGGTCTTGTAACCGGCGTCTTCCAGGAGGCAGTTTTTATGAAACCGTCGATCGCATATAAATTCATGTTCGCCTTTGTGGCGGCTCTTCTTTTCCTCACCTTGGCCGGTCTTCCGGTTGCGGCCCAGACCTCCGGCGCCGGCAACATCGTCGGGACAATTACCGACGCCAGCGGTGCGGCAGTCTCGAATGCCTCTGTCGTGGTGCTCAATGCCGACACAGGGGTCTCTCGAACTCTCACCACCAATAGCGATGGGCTGTATACGGCGACGTTCCTACAGCCGGGGCATTATGAGGTCTCGGCATCGGCAAGTGGCTTCGGCAAGGTAGACCGCAAGAACCTCGTTCTGACAGTCGGGCAGATCCTGAGCATCGACGCTACGCTGCCTCCTGCCTCCGTTACGACGGACGTAATCGTCACAAGCGAGACGCCAATTCTGGATACTGAGAAGACTGAGGTCTCCCAGACGATCGATCAGAACCTGATCTCCAATCTTCCCGTGAACGGCCGCAACTGGAGCAACTTCGTGCTCGCATCGCCGAATGTCACACCTGATGGCGGCTCCGGTCTTGTGAGCTTCCGCGGTATCTCGGGTTTGTACAACCAGAACTACGTCGATGGCGCCAACAACAATCAGATGCTGTTCTCTGAAGCACGTGGACGCGCCTCGGGTGCACCTTATGTCTACTCGCTCGACTCAATCAAAGAGTTCCAAGCCGAGACCTCGAACTACTCGGTGGAATTTGGCCAGGCCGCCGGTGGACAGGTCAACGCCATTACGAAGTCCGGCACTAATTCCATTCACGGCGACCTCTTCTACTACCTGCGTTATCCTTCGCTGAACGCTCTCGACCCGCAGACAAAATGGACTGCGAAGTTCAATACCTCAAATCCACAGGCTGCCGCGTTTCTCCTGACTCAGCCGATTCACCAGCAGCAGCAGTTCGGCGGATCCATCGGCGGGCCAATCATCAAGGACCGGCTCTTCTACTTCTTCACCTATGACGGATTCCGCCGCGTCGGTAAAGCGCTCTACTACAACAACAACGTAGTGACTCTTACCCCGACTCCGAGCAACGCGGCCGGGACGAATATCTCGCCTACGCAGTGCCCAACCACCATTACCTCGGCGCAATGCAACTCGGCGATCAATTTTATTCTTACGAACGGATTTGGCGCACCAACGCGGTTTTCCAAGCAGAATATCTTCTTCCCGCGACTCGACTTCCACATCAATGCGAAGAACGACATGTTCGTCAACTACAACTGGGCGAATTTTGATTCCACTTACGGGTATAGCGGCTCCAGCACATTCTCCGGCAGCTCGCCTACGACGAACGGTCCGACCAGCTATCATGAGCGCTTCCTCGTGGCGGGACTTACCACGCAGGTTTCAGGACGCTCCATCAACCAGGTTCACTTCCAGTACGGACGGGACCTTGAAACCGCAGGCGCTAACGCCGCCGCACCGAGTGTGGGTATTGGCACCTTCACTTACGGCATGCCCAATGCGTTGCCCCGAACGGCTGAGCCGGACGAGCATCGCACCCAGATTACCGATGTCTTCTCAACGGTTCACGGCCACCACAGCTTCAAGTTTGGCGGAGACTTCAACCTTGTCCATGAGGTCATGATCAATCTCTTCCAGGGTGGCGGCATCTACAATTACAGCGGCACCAACAACGCGGTCAACTTCGCAAACTGGGCTGCCGACAGCTTCCGCGGACAAGCGGGCGACACCGACCCATATGCCGGCTACCACTTCACAAGCTTTGTCCAGACCATCGATATTCTGAATCCTGCGGCGAAGGCCGGTCTCGATGATTTCTGGATGAAGATGTTCGATGGCTTCGCGGAAGATTCATGGAAGCTGCGCCCGAACCTCACTATTACCGCTGGACTGCGTTACGACATCCAGATTACGCCGCCGCCAATCAAGAACAATCCCAACTTCCCGCCGATTTCGCAGATCTACAGCAGCACAATCAAGAACACCAACCGGATTCAGCCGCGTGTGGCCCTTGCATGGTCGCCCTTTACCGGCACGGTGGTACGTGCTGGCTACGGTCTCTTCTCGGGTCTCAACCAGGGCTCAACTTACTACGCAATGCGCGTCGAAAACGGCGTCATCCAGGTTAATTACAACTTCACCGGTTGTGGTTCCAGCTGCACCGCTGCCAACTCTGGAGCGGTTGGTCTCCAGTTCCCGAACGTTCCCTTCACTCCTCCTGGACCACCACTCTCTTCGGCGATTGTTCCTTCTGGTGCGACCCAACCCGCTGTCTCCGGTTCCGGTGCACTCGGTGCGCAGAGCTTCCACGGTCTCGATCCCAACTTCGTTCCGCCTTATGCACACGAGGTTGAATTGGGAGTCGAGCAGGCGATCCCCGGCAAGATGTCCCTCTCTGTCGGTTATGTGGGGACACGGGGAATGCGCCTTCCGGTCTTCGTTGACGCCAACCTTCGCGGTCGTACACCCAGTGGCAGCCGCACGTATAACGTTGTGGATGCGAACAACAAACTCATCCAACAGTTGTCGGTCCCCGTCTACCTGATCTCCGATCGAATCGTGCCGTCGCTGCAGTCCTACAACACGGGCTTCTCGGTTGCCAATACCTGGTACAACTCCATGGCAGTTAGTGTTCGACGTCCGTTCAATAACGGTCTCGAGGTCCTCGGTAACTACACCTGGTCGCATGCCACTGACACCGGTCAGGTTCAGGGAACCAATGGAACCTTCTACGGCGGCGATACCCCGCTCGATCCCAACAAACCCAGCCGCGACAACGGAAACTCCGACCTTGACATCCGCAATCGCTTCGTCATGAGCTTTGTCTATCAGCCGAAGATCATGCAAGACAACTTCTGGGTCAAACACATTGTTGATGACTTCCTCTTCTCGGGTGGATTTACCGCTTCGGGTGGCCAGCCCATCTTCCTCAGCATGTCTGGAACCGTCTACTCGGGCGGTGCCGGCAGTTACGGATCTGGTGGCAACATCTACGGCGGAGCCATCAGTTCCAGCTCCGGCACAGCGACAACTGGTCGTCCGCCCCAGATTGGCCGCAACAGTATCTATGCTCCTGGCTACAACAACTTCGACTTCCGCATCTCGCGTGATGTTCCCATCCACGAAAGCATCAAGCTCCAGTTCACCGGAGAGGCCTTCAATCTTCTTAACCGACGGATTATCACTGGCGTGAACGGTGGTTATTCGCAGTACAGTGCACTGGGCAGCGGAACCTGCACGGTTGCAACCCAGACACCAGGAACGGCAGCCTCACCATTGCAGGGTTGCATTGCTCCTAACACGGCAACCGGAGCAAGCGCATTCGGCGCTCCTTCAACCACCAGCAACACGCTCTACGGCGCACGGCAGCTTCAGCTCTCGGCACGCCTGTTCTTCTAAGCCGGCGATTTCCACTAGCGCCTAGATAACAACGGCCCTCTCCCGGGGGCCGTTGTTTATTTGGCGAAGGCACGGTTCAGGCCGCCTTTCGGTGAAACCGAACTAATTTGAACTAAAATTTGGCACTCAGAACGGCTCGATAACGTGCCACAAGCTTTCCTCTGATTTGATCTACCTCGGTCTGAATCTTTGCCAATTTCTGAACACTTGAGGTGAAGGCAGGAGAAAAGGCGCGGGTATCGCTTACAGCGGCCTTTGCATCCGCGGAGTCGCTCGCAGCAACTACACCGGTAAATTCACGAACTTTGGACAGGTACTCGTTCGCCAGGGTCTGATCATCTGTTTCGAGATACAAGCCTCGCTTAAGCATGTAGGAGTTGATGTCGCGAATGAGTGTATGAAACTCTTCTCCCCCTACAACTTCAGTTCTCAATCGAACGTGCAGATCCTCGAGCTTTTCCCAAAGCTCTTTATATGTCCGCTGCCGCTCGGTTTGAAAATCGTTATTGCGAGAGGCGTCCTGCTGTCCCTTCCACTGCCGGTACCCTACAAAGATGGTGAGCGTGGTCCCAGTGAGGGCTATGAGCGCCGGAATCGCACTTTTTAGAACATCATTCATCATCGAAACGCCCGCGAGATGATCGGAGGCCATAACGGCCTAATTATTCTTTGTAAAACCTCGCACCAGCGAGTGTAGCCGAGACAAGCGCTGGAAGTGTTCCAATCATGACGGGGATAATCGCGTGCGGTAGAAAGAGACCGAAGGAGCACCAAGCGGCATCCCCTAAACTTACAATGATCCGCCAGGCAAGAGCTGCGATAACGGCTGTTCCAGCGCCTCGCCGATGGGACGACGTGCGGATAGAGGCATAGAGCCATAGGATAGTGACGCCCTCAAGTAAATCGAGCAACGACGTTGAGCGCCACGAAACCGACCGCGGGCCCACTCAAACGATTATTGTAGGAGCAAACTGGTGCGCCCGAGAAGATTCGAACTTCTGACCTACAGCTTCGGAGGCTGCCGCTCTATCCAGCTGAGCTACGGGCGCGTACTTTAAAGCGTAGCATGATCCCTGCGAGTTGACAGCCTATACCGCTCCCATTGAGCATCGTGACGGACGTTGAATCCGGGCTCGCTCGTGGTCCATTGCAATCGAACATTTAACAGAATTCCCATTAGAAAGAGAGACTCGCTCATGTTCCTTCGCTCCCTGGCAACCGCCGCCTGTTGCACCCTCCTCGCCACCGCCAGCTTCGCTCAGCAGCCTCCGGCAAGCCCACCTGCGACCGCCAATGCCACTCTGAACGGTAAGGCTGTCACGATCAACTACAACTCACCGCGCCTGAAAGGACGCACGATCGGTTCCGATATTGTTCCTTACGGCGAGGTCTGGCGCACCGGGGCTAACCCAGCAACGACACTTATCACTGCCACGAACCTGAAGATCGGCACGCTCGAGGTTCCTGCCGGTACCTACACCCTCTTTACTCTACCTAACAAGGACAAGTGGCTCTTCATCGTCAGCAAGAAGACCGGGGAATGGGGCATTCCTTATCCTGAGGGAAATGATCTCGGCCGCACGCCGATGATGAGCAAGCCGGTTGCAGCTTCTCAAGAGAATATGTCCATCAGCTTTGAGAACACGAGCGGCGCCAGCACTGAGCTTCATGTGAAATGGGGCACCGTCGATCAGTACGTGACGGTCAAAGCGCAATAGCTACTCAGCGGCTTCTCTTTCTTGCCGCAACTTCTCCATCACCGAAGCTACGAGTTCCTTCGCTCCGTTGATGTTAGCCAACACCGCCTGCAGATCGAGCGCCGGGACCTTCGGGTTCCGCGCGCTTGTGCAGTAGACGCCGTGCTGGCCCACCATGACCAGCGCATCGGTCAATACGTCGAGCGTAACCGCGAGACGGCCGCGTGCTTCGCCCATCATGAACTCATATTTCTCGAGTTCGTCCTGCCGGTCGTAAAAGACGGACACGGCCTACCACTCCTTCGCTGCTGTATCAATCGCAACAGGCGTGACCGCAGGCGGAGCTTTCCAACGCAGGACAGGCTTACGTGCCGCTGCTGTCTCATCCAACCGCCGCACGCGCGTGGTGTGCGGCGCGGTTTGTACCAGCTCCGGATTCTCGTCCGCCTCGCGGGCGATCTGCTTGAGGGAATCGATCAACAGATCCAGTTCCTCGCGGCTCTCGCTCTCGGTCGGTTCGATCATCATTGCACCCTGGACGACGAGCGGAAACGAGACAGTGTAAGCGTGAAAGCCATAGTCGATCAGACGTTTGCCCATGTCGCCCGTCTTCACGCCGTTCTTCGCCTGTCGCTTGTCCGAGAACACAACCTCGTGCAGCGAGGGCGCCTTGTACGGCAGTTCAAACGTGTCCTGCAGCTTCGCACGGATGTAGTTCGCATTCAACACAGCATCTTCCGTGGTCAAGCGCAGTCCGTCCGGGCCATTCGCGAGAATATAGGCAAGCGCGCGAACAAACATTCCGAAGTTGCCATAGAACATGCGCACGCGGCCGACACTCTGCGGACGGTCGTAGTTGAAGGAGAGCTTGCCGCCCCGTTCCACGAGAACAGGAGTAGGCAGGAAGGGCTCGAGAATTTTCTTGCAGGCTACAGGTCCCGAACCTGGGCCTCCGCCTCCGTGCGGAGTGGAAAAGGTCTTGTGGAGATTCAAGTGCATCACGTCGACACCGAAGTCGCCGGGGCGGGTTTTGCCTACGAGCGCATTCATATTTGCGCCGTCCATGTAGAGCAGCGCGCCTTTCGCGTGAAGGATGTCGGCAATCTTATGAATCTCGCTTTCAAAGACGCCTATCGTTGAAGGATTCGTCAACATGAGCGCGGCGGTGTCTCCATCCACCAGCTTTTCGAGCTCCGCAAGATCGACCATGCCTTCAGCGTTTGATTTGAGATTCTGGACCTCGTAGCCGACGACGGCTGCAGTTGCTGGGTTCGTTCCGTGCGCCGAGTCGGGAATCAGAATCTTTTTGCGGGCGTTGCCGAGGCTCTCATGATACGCGCGCGCCAGCAGGATGCCGGTAAACTCGCCATGCGCTCCTGCTGCGGGCTGCAGGGTAATCGCATCCATACCGCAGATATCGATGAGGCAGTCGCTCAGCATTTTCATGATCTCGAGGACACCTTGCGATAGCGACTCTGGCTGATAAGGGTGCGCTTCGGCAATACCCTCCATCCGCGCCACCAGTTCATTCACGCGCCCGTTGTACTTCATCGTGCAGCTACCCAGCGGAAACATTCCCAGATCGATCGCGTAGTTCCAGGTCGAAAGTCGCGTGAAGTGCCGCACAATCTCAATCTCGCTCAACTCCGGCATTACTCCCAAGTCTGTACGTACTGCATCGCCTAGCAGAGAGGCGGCGTCGACTGCAGGAACATCCAGCTCGCTAAGCCGATATGCCTTTTTTCCAGGCGATGACTTCTCAAAGATCAAATCTTCGTTCTGATTAACGTGCGTTGTGGCCTTCTTAGGCGTTCCGACGAACTTCTTATCTTTCATTTTTAAAACTCCTGCGCATCACTTGCATCGCCAGTCTCCGAATAACTTCCAGCCTCCGGAGCGTCTAAATCTTCTTCGCGCAACGACAGTCCGAAGACTGTGCCGCTTTCAAACTCCATCGTCAGAGCATCACCTTCTTCAAGCGACGCCTGGACAATCTTCTCGCCGATCTGCGAACACAACGCGTTGCGGTACTCTGGCTCTCCGTATGCCACGGAAAAATCCGTCAGCAAAACATGAGGCCAAGCGTAAAGGCGGAAAAGCGGAGCGTCGAATCGTAGTTGCAAAAAATCCTCGACGAACTCGACTGCTCTCAATTCCTCGCCGATAAGCGCCGACACATCCATCGTTAAGCCTTGCCTGCAATCACTGACACAGCCGAATCGATCTGTGCCTTCGTCGTCAGCTCGGTTGTGCACCACAAACTCGCGCCTGCGCCAAGTTCGGGGTACCACTTCGCGAGCGGTAGGCCACCAATAATTTTTTTATCGAGGAGTGCCACGTTCACCTGCTCGGCATCCTTACCCAGATCCAGAACAAATTCGTTGAATCGTGGAGCGCCGTTAAACAAGAGCCTGCCACTCTTGCTCAGAGCCTGCGCGGCGTAGTGAGCCTTCGCAAGATTCTGTTCGCCAAGTTCTTTCAGACCCTTGCCGTATACGGTGAGAAAGACCGTGACCATCAGGGCAACCAGCGACTGGTTAGTGCAGATATTTGATGTAGCCTTCTCGCGGCGGATATGCTGCTCGCGCGTAGACAGCGTAAGTACAAATCCGCGCTTGCCGCTCAAATCTTTTGTCTCCCCTGCAAGGCGTCCGGGCATCTGGCGTAGAAATTTCTCCTTGCTCGCGATCACGCCGCAATAAGGCCCGCCGTAGCCCACAGGCACACCGAATGCCTGTGCCTCCATCGCCACGATATCGGCATCTTTTGGCGGCTTTACGATTCCCAGCGACACCGCCTCCGCGATCGCGACAATCAACAGCGCGCCTTTCTTGTGCGCGATGTCAGCAATCGCTGCGACATCTTCGATCGTTCCGAAGAAGTTGGGCGACTGAATCAGTACGCAGGCCGTATCGTCGGTGATCGTGGCATCGAGTTTCGTCAGATCGACGCGCCCGTTGTCGCTGTACTCGAGCAGCGTTACCGGAATTTCCTGGTGCAGCGCGTAAGTTGTGAGCACCTCGCGGTACTCGGGATGCACCGTCTTCGCTACGATCGCGCCATTGCGTCCTGTGACGCGCACTGCCATCATTACAGCTTCAGCCACGCCGGTCGAGCCGTCATACATCGAAGCGTTCGCAATCTCCATGCCAGTCAATTCGCAGATCATCGTCTGAAACTCGAACAACGCCTGCAGCGTGCCTTGCGCGATCTCCGGCTG
>Ga0210397_10000064_pt1 | contig 92079 bp, 101 predicted proteins | sample IncBWH2OmetaG_FD_160126 | JGI IMG/M metagenome (GOLD analysis project Ga0210397, IMG submission 160126) | Forest soil microbial communities from Barre Woods Harvard Forest LTER site, Petersham, Massachusetts, United States - Inc-BW-H-2-O ... | reverse complement strand
TGGCGAGCTGGCTTTACGCGGCGACCGTCGACAAGGGCCTTGCCGCCTTCGCCGCCGCCTTCCGCGCGCAACCCGACAATCTCTCGGTGCGCTATCAATACGCGCTGTCGCTGTCCGGCTACGACGCCGACCGCTTCGGCCGCGAGATCAGGGACGCCTTCGCCCGCATTGCCCGGGAAAAACCGGCCACCGCTTATGAGGGCCTCGCCCGGGCCCGCGCCGCCGAGCTCGCCGGCCTGCTCGCCAAAGGCGACCGTGCCGCGTTCGACGCCCGCGTGCGGAAATACCAGGGCTATCCCTAGTACCGCGCTACTGGCTCGCCCAGATGATGCGGTGGATGAACGCGATCTCGCTGAGCGCGAAGCTGCGGTCCTCGAACGCCGGGTTGAAGGATTTGAGCTCGATGCGCTGCGCCGTCTGCCGCGCCAGGTGCTTGGCCATCACCTCGCCGGCATGGGTGCGCACCACGACGCGGTCGCCGCGGCGGACATTGGCGGCGGGCGACAGCACGATGCGGTCGCCGTCGCGATAGACCGGCAGCATCGACTCGCCGGCGATCTCCAGCGCATAGGCGTGCTCGTCGGCGACTTCGGGGAACGGGATCTCGTCCCAGCCGGCGCCGACCGGAAAGCCGGCATCGTCGAAGAAGCCCTGGCTGCCCGCCTGCGCCAGGCCGATCAGCGGCACGCTGCGGCTGAACGAGCGGCGCTGCGTGCCGTCGCGCATCACCAGCGTGACGAACTCGTCGAGGCTCGCGCCCGTCGCCGCCAGGACTTTCGAGACGCTCTCGGTCGACGGCCAGCGCAGCTTTCCGTTGGCGCCGCCGCGCTTGCTCTTGTTAAATGTCGTGGGATCGAGGCCGGCGAGTTTCGCCAGACCCGATGCCGAGAGGCCGTGTCGCGCCGCCAACGAATCGAGGGCGTGCCAGATTTGATTGTGAGTCAGCATTGTAAGAACCCGGTCCGTCGTTCAGGGTAATTCTTCCTAGAATACAGTTAATGGTAGGAATTACCACTCTCGCTGCCCATAGGTCCAGAGGCAAATGCAATGATTTTGGATGCCGCAGCCACTCTTTTGCGGCTTTTTCCCGCGGAAACCGCCCATCGCGCCACGATTGCGCTGACCCGCAGCTTCGCCTCGGCGCTGCCGGCGGCACCCGCGCCGGACAAACGCCTCGCGCTGCGCGTCCTCGGCCGCGACTTTGCGAATCCCATCGGCCTCGCCGCCGGCTTCGACAAAAACGCCGTCGTGCCCAACGCGATGTTGCGATTCGGCTTCGGCTTCGTCGAGTGCGGCACCGTCACGCCGCGGCCGCAAAAGGGCAATCCGCGGCCGCGCCTGTTCCGTCTGGCGCAGGACCGCGCCGTCATCAATCGCATGGGCTTCAACAATGACGGCATGGAGGAAGCCGCGATCTGCCTCGCGCGCCGGGCGCGGCGCGGCATCGTCGGCATCAACATCGGCGCCAACAAGGACACCGCCGACCGCGTCGCCGATTATCGTGCCGCCTTCGAGCGCCTGGCGCCGTTCGCCGACTATGTCGCCGTCAACGTCTCCTCGCCCAACACGCCCGGCCTGCGCGGCCTGCAGGACAAGGATGAGTTGGCGCGCCTGCTGGCGGCGCTGACGACGCTGCGCGCGCGGCTCGCGCCGAGCGTGCCGCTGCTGCTCAAGATCGCGCCCGATCTCGACGGCCAGGCGCTCGACGACATCGCCGGCGTCGTCCTGGCGTCGGGCATCGAAGGCCTCATCGTCTCCAACACCACCCTTGCGCGGCCGCCGTCGCTGAAAAGCGCGGCGGCGCGCGAAACCGGCGGCCTCTCCGGCGCGCCGCTGTTCGCGTCGTCGACCGCGATCCTGCGCGAGATGCGCCGCCGCGTCGGCACCGCGCTGGTCCTTGTCGGCGTCGGCGGCATCGCCAGCGGCGCCGAGGCCTATGCCAAGATCCGCGCCGGTGCCAGCCTGGTGCAGCTCTACTCCGCGCTCGCCTATGAGGGCCCGGGCCTCGTCCTGCGGCTGCAGCGCGAGCTCGTCGCCTTGCTGGTGCGAGACGGTTTTGCGCGGCTCGCCGACGCCATCGGTGCCGATGCGCGCTGACGTGCGGCGCATAGTTTCTGCGCGCTCTGCACGCTTGTTGGGCATCAACCATGTCGAAAATAGCGGCGCTGCGCCGCGGGCGTCGCATGGCGGAGGCGGCGCATTTCAGGCACAATGATCTCGGGGTGTTGTGGGGCAGGCGATGGCAAGTGCCGGATGGGCGCAGGTGTGGCATCTGGTGGCCGCGATTGTCGCGCGCCAGCCGCCCTTCTTGCAGATCATGATCGCGACCGGCGCGGTATTCGTCGCGGTGATGGCGCTCGAGGGCGTCCGCACCAGCCTCCTGGCCATGTGGCGCGCCCATCGCACGGCGCAGCACCTGCCGGCGCCGAAAGAGCAGGCGCGCGCGTCGTCGGGGCCTGCTGCGGCGCCGCTTTCAGGAAGTTTATTTTCGCCGCCGGCGGCGCGCGCCGCGGCGCGCATAGTGCGCAAGCGCAAGCCGTTAACCGTAAGCGCCCGCCAGTTCCGCAGCCCCAGGCCGACCATACGGCGTTACGGAATGCTGGAGTTCGCCGGCGCGAGCGAGCTGACGCAAAGCCTCGCCGACGCTCCAATGGATCTGTCGGACGCGCTATGATCCCCCGTCTTGGCGTTGGGGGGAAATCATGCAGGAAGATCTGGGTAAACTCGTCGGGCGCCTCAGCGTCGGCGGATTGCTGCTGTTGCACGGCGTTCACAAGCTCCTGACCGGCATCGCGCCGATCAAGGCGATGGTGGTGGGCGCGCACCTGCCGGACCTGCTCGCCTATGGCGTCTATATGGGCGAGATCGTCGGACCGGTGCTGGTGATCCTGGGGCTGTTCAGCCGCCTCGGCGGCGTCCTCATCGTGCTCAACATGCTCGTCGCCATCGCGCTCGCCGGCATGGCGAGCCTGTTCAAGCTCAACGCGATGGGCGGCTATGCGCTCGAGCTGGAGACCTTCTACCTGCTCGGCGGCCTCTCGGTCGCACTGATCGGCGCCGGCCGCTTCGGCCTCAACATCGGCGGACGGTGGAACTGACTTCGCGTCCGGCCGGGTCGCAATACGGCGTATACGGCGCCGCTTTCACGCGGATGTGAGTTGAGCCGGCGCGTCGGCGCGACATGCTGGCATCCGCATCGAACGTCCGGGAAAAGATGAAACGCGCCCTCGCCGTCGCCGCCGTGCTTGCCGCCATGCTGACGTCGTCCGCGGCCGAGGCGCCGCTCGGTCCCGACGACATCCAGGCCGGCACCTACACCATCGACACCAAGGAGACCTTGGTGCGCTACAGCACCATCCATATGGGCATCAACGCGTTCTGGGGGACTTTTCCCGGCGCCACCGGCACGCTGACCATCGATCCCAAGGCCGTCGGCGATGCCAAGCTCGACGTCACCGTGCCGGTGGCGACCGTCGAGACCACCAACCGCGAGCTCAACGGCGAATTCTTCTCCGACGAGTTCTTCGACGCCGAAAAATATCGCACCATGCATTTCGTCTCGAGCGGCGTGGTGCGCACCGGCCCGGCGACCGCGAAGGTCACGGGCAATCTGACGATTCACGGCGTGACCAGGGAGGTCGTGCTGAACGTCACCTTCACCGGCGCCGGCCCCAATTTCTTCAACAAGGTCGCGACCATCGGCTTCAAGGGCGAGGCGGTGGTCAAGCGCTCCGATTTCGGCCTCGGTAAATTCGTTCCCATCGTCAGCGACGAGACGACGATCGACATCAGCGCGGCATTCGAGAAGAAATAGGCACAGTCCGGCGCGCGGGAAAGCTTGCCCGCGCTATGCCTTCAACAGGAAATGCCCCCGGAGCGCGGCGATCGGCCGGCTCTCGTCTTCCTGCCACATCTGGGCGTGCACGTTGACGACGCGGCGGCCCTGGCGTGCCAGGCGGGCGCTGGCGAAGCTCGTCACCGCGCGGCCGGTGCGCAGATAGTCGATGGCGATGTCGACCGGCTTGGCGAAGGCGGCGCTCCTGGTGTCCCACACGGTCTGCACCAGCGCCGCGGTCTCCAGCAGCGAGCCAATGACGCCGCCATGCAGCGCCGGGATTCCCGGATTGCCGACCAGCTTCTCCGCGAACGGCATCTGGAGGATCACGCGGCCGCCTTCCACCCGCGCCGTCAGCCCAAGGAAGGCGCAATAGGGCACCGCCGCCAGGAGCGCGGCCATGTCGGGAAGGGTGCCGTCTCGCGCGGCGCGGGCCAGGAGTTCCATCGCGCTCAGGCCGTCGTGTCCGCGGGGCGCTGCACCGTCATGATGAAGGTGCCGGTCGCGGTGGCGATGGGGTCGTCCGCGCTCGCCTGATAGGCCAGGCCGCGCGCAAAGACGATCTGGCGCGTGATCTTCACGCATTCGCCGGCGACGAAGATGTCGGCGCCCGGTTTCGCCGCCGCCATGTAGTCGATGCGCAGATCCAGCGTCGCATAGCTGGTGACGATGCGGGCCTCCGGCGCCAGGATGACCGTGGCGAGCCCCGAGCCCACCGCCATGCCGCAGGCGTGGTCGAGCAGCCCGGTGATCACCCCGCCATGCACGACGCCGGTATCGGGATTGCCGACGATGTCGCGCGAATAGGGCAGGCGCATCAGGCAGCGCCCCGGCGCCGCCTCGACGATTTCGGCGCCCAGGGCCCGCGTATAGGCGGCGCCGCCCTGCGACTTCATCAAGGTCTGCAAAAGGTCCGCGTCGGTCATATTTCAGGGTGGGGATGGGACAAGCGGCCTGTCAAACTCGACACTTGCCGCGGACCATGTAAGCCCCCATGTTTGGGATGTGGCGCGGCCGCTGCCGTGGCCTGCCGCACGGGGGACGCCCCGAATGTTTTGAGAATCGCAGGGCGAAAAACTGCCGAGTGGGATACGCGCGAGATCTCAAAAACAATACGATGTGGTGGCCGTTCAAAGGCCTACTACATCTTGTGCCACCCTTCGCTCATCCGACCGTTAAAAATTGACGGCGTGTCACCAATCGCTAAAGTCCAGCGGTGTCACCGGATTTGAGCGCCCCATGGATGCCCCGCTTGCCAAGTCGCCCGCCTCGCCGTCCCGCGCCGAACCCCTGGGCAAGCGCGAGCAGACCAAGGTCCAGAACCGCGAGCTGATCCTGGAGGCGGCGCGCCAGGTCTTCGCCGAGCTCGGCTTCGGCGCCGCCACCGTGCGCGACATCATCCGCGCCACGCCGCTCGCCTCGGGAACTTTCTACAACTACTTCAAGTCCAAGGAGGAGGTGTACCAGGCGATCCGCGACGACGTCGCCCTGACCATCCGTCCGCGCCTGCGCGACGAGCGCCTCAAGGCCAAGACCGTCGAGGATTTCATCGGCAGCACCTTCCGCACCTTTTTCGAGTTCGTCACCGACGACAAGGTCAGCTTCCGTACCGTGCGCCACAGCGCCGACACCACCCGCGTGCGCATGGACACGCCGGAGGTTGTCGCCGGCTTCGAGGAGCTGCGCGAGGATATCGAGCGTGCCACCGCCGACGGCCTGTTCCCGCCGGTCGACGCCGACTATTTGATGGCCGCCATCGTCGGCGTCGCCTTCGAGATCGCCGAGCGCATGATGAGCCGCGAGACGCCCGATCCCGCCGCGGCCGCGACCTTCGCCACCGCCCTGTTCATGGGCGGCCTTCGCACGCTGCCCCATGCCGACCATCCCGGCGCCAAGACCGGCTCGGCATGAAAGCCATTCTCTGCCGCGCCATCGCCGACGACATCGGCACGCTGAAGCTTGAAGACATCGAACTGCCGCCGCTCGGCGCCGCCGAGGTGCGCATCCGCATCCGCGCCGCCGCCGTGAACTTCCCCGATATCCTCACCGTGCAGGGCAAGTACCAGCACAAGCCGGCGCTGCCGTTCATCCCCGGCAGCGAAACCGCCGGCGACGTCGTCGCGGTCGGCGCCGCGGTGACGAACGTGAGGCTCGGCGACCGCGTCATCTGCGGCGGGCTCGGCGGCTATGCGCAGGAGATGCAGGTCGCGGCCGCGTCGCTGCGGACGATCCCCGGCGGCATCGGTTACGCCGAAGCCGCCGCGTTCACCGTCGCCTACCTCACCGCCTATGTCGCGCTGGTGCGCCGCGCCCGGCTCGAGGCCGGCGAATGGCTGCTGGTCCATGGCGCCGCCGGCGGCGTCGGCCTCGCCGCCGTCGATCTCGGCCGGCACCTGGGCGCCAAGGTCATCGCCACCGCTTCGAGCGAGGCCAAGCGCGATTTCCTGAAGAGTTACGGCGCCGATCTCGTCCTGCCCTCATCCGGCTTCCGTGAAGCCGTGAAGGAAGCAACCAGCGGCGAAGGCGCCAACGTCATCTACGATCCCGTCGGCGGCGACGTGTTCGACGAATCGACGCGCTGCATCGCCTTCGACGGCCGCATCGCGATCGTCGGATTCACCTCGGGCCGCATCCCGCAGATCGGCGTGAACATGCCGCTGATCAAGGGCTATTCGATCCTCGGCGTCCGCGCCGGCGAATACGACCGCAAATTCCCCGCCAAGGGCCGCGAGAACATGTTCGCGATCACCAAGCTCCTCGCCGAAAAGAAAATCCGCCCCCACATCCACGCACGCTTCCCGCTGGCGCAGGCGGTCGACGCGATGCGCACGCTGCAGGACAGGAGCGTGATCGGAAAAGTAGTGATCGAGCCTTAGGTGGTTGTGAAGCTGCGTGAGAAGGAAAATACCGCTGCTCGCAGCGGCCACAAACCGCAACCTTCCTTCGTGAAGTTCACGGACGAGTCGACGTCGCATTCGATAACGACCTCGCCGCCGGATTGATAAACATCGCAGGCGCCACCATCTCGCAGCGCCTCTAGCGATGCTCGCGCATCGCCGTTAACGCGTGTTTCGTTCACGATTGAGTCGACGTCGGATCGCACAATCGCGCGCGCACCGCCGCTGAACCCGAGGCTCTGATTTTTCGGGTCATACGTCGCATCGCCGAACAAGCGGCTGTGACGCACCTGTGCCGTGAACTGTCCGTGCGCAATTTTCAGGGTCACATCATCCGCGCCTTGCAGATGATAGGTGCCATCGATGCATTTCACATCTGGCGCGGGACCGGGACCATCGCAACCGACAAGTATTAGAGATCCGATCGTCAACGCCGCCTGCAGTAGGATCGTGTGGCGCGAGCGCATGAACTATGCCGCCAGTCTGTCCAGCGCCTTCAAAATCGCCGCCGTCATCGCGCTCGTGCTGACCTTCGTCATCCCCTTCTGCATGATGTCCGGCGTGCGGTAGCCGTCGGCGAGCACGCGCTCGACGGCCTTCTCCAGCAACCGCGCATCGTCCGCCCGCCCGAGCGAATAGCGCAGGCACATCGCGAACGACAGAATGCAGGCGATCGGATTGGCGATGCCCTGGCCCGCGATGTCCGGCGCCGAGCCGTGGATCGGCTCGTACAGCGCCAGTTGCCGGCCGTTCGCGTCCTTGGCGCCCAGCGAGGCGCTGGGCAGCATGCCGAGCGAGCCCGTCAGCTGCGCCGCCTCGTCCGACAGGATGTCGCCGAACAGGTTGTCGGTGACGATGACGTCGAACTGCTTGGGCGCCCGCACCAGCTGCATGGCGAGCGCGTCGGCCAGCATGTGGGAGAGTGCGACGTCGGGGAATTCCCTGTCATGCACCTTCTGCACGACCTGTTTCCACAGCACGCCCGAGACCATCACATTGTTCTTCTCCGCCGACAGCACGCGCTTGCCGCGCAGCCGCGCCAGCTCGAACGCGACGCGCGCGATGCGCTCGATCTCGCTTGTCGTATAGACCTGTGTGTCCACGGCGCGCTGCTGGCCGTCGGCGAGCGTCGTGATCGCCTTCGGTTCGCCGAAATAGACCCCGCCGGTCAGCTCGCGCACGATCAGGATATCGAGCCCGGCGACAAGTTCCGGCTTCAGGCTCGACGCATCTTTCAATGCATCGAAACAGATTGCGGGCCGCAGATTGGCGAACAGGCCGAGATCTTTGCGCAGGCGCAAGAGGCCGCGCTCCGGCTTCTTCTCGAACGGCAGGGCGTCCCATTTCGGCCCGCCGACCGCGCCGAACAGCACCGCGTCGGCGGCGCGCGCCTTGGCGATCGTCGCATCCGGCTCGGGCGTGCCCAGCGTCTCATAGGCGATGCCGCCGATCGCCGCTTCCTCGGTCTCGAACGCCATGTTGCGGTTGGCCGAGAACCAGCCCAGCACGCGCCGGGTGTCGTCGATGACTTCCGGCCCGATGCCGTCGCCGGGCGTGAGCAATATCCGATAGGTCATTTTCGCATCTTCGCCAGCCGCGCTGCGGTCTCCGGCCCGCGGCCTTCGCTGCGATGGACTTCGTGCGCCAGGCCCGCCTTCAGCGTCAGACCGTCGGTGTCGTCGACCAGCTTCTTGATGGCCCGGCTGGAGCGCCAGGAATTGGCCAGCACGTCCTTGACGAAGCCGCCGACCACGGCGTCGAGCTCCGCATCCGGCACGCAGATATTCGCGAGCCCCATGACCTCCGCTTGCCGGCCGCCATAATGCCGGCCGCTGAACGACATCTCCAGCGCCTTGGCGCGGCCGATGCGGCGCGGCAGGCGTTGCGACAGGCCCCACACCGGCACCAGGTCCCATTTGCCGTGCGTGTCGCCGAACTTCGCGTTCTCGGCCGCGATGATGATGTCCGCGGCCAGCGCCAGCTCCAGCCCGCCGGTCAGGCAGTGGCCCTGCACCGCCGCGATCACCGGCATCGGCAGGCTGGCCAGCCGCTCGACCGTGTCGCTGCGGAATTTGGAATTGTCGCCGTCGTTGAACACGCCGCCGAGATCGGAGAGATCGTTGCCGGCGCAGAAGCTGCGCCCGGCGCCCTTCAGCACCACACAGCCGACCTTGTCGACATTAGCGCCCGCGAACTCGACCGCTGCCGCCAGTGCCTTGAAACTGTCGAAGCCGAGCGCGTTGAGCTTTTCCGGCTTGTTCAGGGTCAGCGTCAGCAGACCGTCATGCAGTTCGCGCAATATCGCTTCGCTCATCTTCGCCTCCTATGCCCACGGCATTTCGCGTTTGCGCCTGGTCTCGAAGTCGGAAATCTTGTCCTCATTGCGCAAGGTCAGGCCGATATCGTCCCAGCCGTTGAGCAGGCACTGCTTGCGGAACGGATCGATCTCGAACCGGATGCAGCCGCCGTCGGGGCCGCGAATCTCCTGGGCCTCCAGGTCGACCGAGACGACGGCGTTGGCGCCGCGATCGGCGTCGTCCATCAGCTTGTCGATCTCGGCTTGCGGCAGCACGATCGGCAGGATGCCGTTCTTGAAGCAGTTGTTGTAGAAAATGTCCGCGAAGCTGGTCGAGATCACGCAGCGTATGCCGAAATCGAGCAGCGCCCACGGGGCGTGCTCGCGCGACGAGCCGCAGCCGAAATTGGCGCCCGCCACCAGGATCTGGGCCTTCTTGTAGGCAGGCTTGTTGAGCATGAAATCCGGGTTCTCGCTGCCGTCGGGCCGTGTCCGCATTTCGTGGAACAGCGCCGAGCCGAGGCCGGTACGTTTGATGGTTTTCAGGAATTGCTTGGGGATGATCATGTCGGTGTCGACATTGATCATGTTCAGCGGCGCCGCGACGCCCGAGAGTCTGGTGAACTTTTCCATGGCGGCCGGACCATAAAGCATTTTGCCGCGATGTGGAGCGCGTTTTGCGAACGAAAATGTCGCAAAGCCCTCAGCACGGCTCCGTGTCGTGGAAGCGCGTCAGGTCGACCAGCCGCTGGCCGTGCGGCGTGCGCGAGATCACGTCCACGAAGCGGCGGTCCCAGACGATGTCCTCGGGCGCGTAGGAATGGCGGGCATAGACCCGGTCGGCCAGCGTCTCGTCGACGCCGCTCAGCATGGCGATGATCTCGATCTGCCGCTCCTGCAGCATCTGGCTGGTCACGCCGTAGAGCGGGCTGGAGCGGTCGATGCGGTGCATGATCGTCCAGGACAGGGCGAACAGCGAGCTGCGCTGCCGGACCGGGCGCAAATCTTCGAAGCGGCGCATGACCAGGCCCTCGCGGCTGGTCGCCTGGTGCGCCATCGACAGCTTGATCTCGGCGTCGAGGATCGAATTGCCGCGCTGGTTGGCGGTGCGGAACATCAGCGTCGGCACGCCGTCGAACGGGATGATGATGGCGCATTGCGAGAACACGATGCGCGCGAACGGCCGCGAGAACCGCGCGAACAGCACGCCGGTGAACAGCGCCGTCGTCAGGATGCCGAAGAAGCCCTGGATGCTGACGACGATGTTGGCGTAGGTCGTCTGCGGCAGGAAGCCGGTATAGTTGATCGAGGCGATTGTCTCGAAGCTGAACAGGAAGACGTCCCAGAAATTGCCGTGCCGGCTGTGCGCCAGGCCTTGCGGATCGGCGAGATAGAGCAGGGCGAAGACCAGGTTGACGGCGACGAAGAATCCCAGAAGCCCGAGAAAGAACAGCCACCACGGCGCCGTCAGCACGGCGTGGTAGACGTCGGTCCAGCGCGTTCCGTCCTGGCCCTTGACGATGGCGACACGCTGCCCCGGCCGCGCATGCACCAGGTTGGGCGGATTCGCCGGCCTGTCGCGCTCGTTGCTCATGCGCGGGGCGCGGGGCAGCCCTTGAGCAGGCCCTCGACGCTCAGATCTTCGTCGATTTTCGGCCAGTGAATGCCATGACCGGCACCGGCGGGCTCCCAGGCGTTGCGATCCTTCTGCGAGGCAGCCTTCAGCTTCGGAAACCAGTCGATCGGCGCACTGACTTTGCGGCCGTCGCGCAACGTTACTGTAAGCGTTGTGTCGCTGACGGTGACATCGGCCACGCGAGGATCAGCTATTGCTGTTGAAGTACCCATTCCAGGCCTCGATAAAAGCTTTCCGCTGCTCCGCAATTTTGCCTTCAATGACGCTGAGTTCGCGTGACGAAAATCCGTGATTGCGCGCAACCGCCACTGGTCGAAGCCAGAATTTTACACTATTTCCGGCCTTATCAACATGGATACGCGTGGCTCGAAGCCTTCGTTGCTGTAGAAATAGAACCTGTATCCTCGCCAAACTAAAACGGTCGGCATTTCTATCCTCGATGCTTGGCCGCCTCGACATAGATCGCCCAGCGCTTGGCGTGCTCGCGTCCCAGCTCGTGCAGGTAGTCCCAGCTGAACAGCCCGGTGTCGTGCCCGTCGTCGAAGCGGATGCGCACCGCGTAATTGCCGACCGGCTCTAGTGCTTCGATTGTCACGGCCCGCTTGCCGGTGACGATCTGCTTCTGGCCGGCGCCATGGCCCTGGACCTCGGCGCTGGGCGACTCGACGCGCAGATATTCCGCCGCCAGCGCGAAGCGTTCGCCGCTGTCGTATTCCACGATCAACTGGTTCCTGGCCGGATTGAGCCGGAGTTCGGTCGGCCACGGCCTCCTGGCGGCGTCCGTCATTTGGCGTCGCGCTCGACGTCGGAGAGTTCGCGCGCCTCGCCGGCCAGCATGATCGGCACGCCGCCGCGGATCGGGTAGGCGAGGCCGGCCTGCCGGCTCACCAGTTCGGCGCGCGCGCGGTCGTAGGCGAGCGGCCCCTTGGTTACGGGGCAGACCAGGATCTCCAGGAGCTTGGGATCGGGCTCCATGTCAGTTCACCGTGTTCGAGCCGGAGGGGGCGCCCGCCATCTCGAGCAGCGCCAGCAGCGTGTTGACGCGCTCGAGCCAGCCCGGCGCCTCCAGCAGCGCCTGCTTCTCGTTCGGCTCGAACGGGCACAGCATGGCGAGCGCATTGACCAGCGTCTCCGCCGGCGCGTTCATCACGCTTTTCCAATCCGCCTTCAGTTCGCGGCGCTGCAGGTAGTCGTTGAGCGCCGCCAGCAGCCGCTCGCGCGGGAAGTCGCTGTCGTCGCCCTCGGCGAGGTCGCCGGCGAACGGCGCATAGTCGGCCGCCACCTGGCGGAACGGCGTCGCGACCGCGATTTCGGTCGAAACGCGGAAGCGGCAGATGCCGCTCAGCGTGATGAGATAGCGGTTGTCGTCGGTCTCGCGATAGCCGGTGATGCGTCCGGCGCAGCCGATCGCCGACAGCGCCGGCTTCAGCGTCTTCTCCTCGTTCTCGGTCGGCTGGATCATGCCGATCATGCGGCTGCCCGACAACGCCGCCTCGACCAGCGTCAGGTAGCGCGGCTCGAACACGTTGAGCGGCAACTGGCCGCGCGGCAGGAGCAGAACGCCGGTCAGCGGAAAGATGCCCAATGTCGCCGGCAGGTCGTCGATGCCGTGATAACGCCCTGCCATGACGGCCTCACGAGAACAGGATGGAGGAGAGCCGGCGCCGGGCGTCGAGCGTGCGCGGATCGGCCGGTCCCATCGCCTCGAACAGCGTCACCAGGTGCTTGCGCGCCGCTTCCTCGTTCCATTTGCGGTCGCGGCGGACGATGTCCAGCAGCTGCGTCAGCGCGGCCTCGCGGTCGCCGGCGCCGTCCAGCGCCAGGGCATAGTCGTAACGCGCCTGGTGGTCCTTGGGGTCGGCCTCGCTCTTGGCTCTGGCCGCTTCGAGGCCGCTCGCCGCGGCGGCGGATTGCTCGCGCAGTTTCAGTTCCGCCTGCACCGCCACCACGGCTTCGTCGGTCGCGGCATCGGGGCGGACCAGTTGCAGCGTCGTGCGGGCGCGCTCCACATCGCCGCTCTTGAGGTAGCAGCGCGCCAGCCCGGCCACCGCCTTAGGGTGGCCCGGCTCGTCCTGCAGCACATGCGCGAAGGCCTGCGCCGCCTGCGTCACGTCGCCGGCCGCGAACGCTTCCTCGGCCATCGCCAGGACTTCTTCGGCGTGGTCATGGCCGCCATGCCGGCCGTCGCCGCCGGCGAGCGTGGCCACGAAGGCACGCACCTGGCTCTCGGGAATGGCGCCCATGAAGCCGTCGACCGGCTGGCCGTTCTTGAAGGCGAACACCGCCGGGATCGACTGGATGCGCAGCTGCTGCGCGATCTCCTGGTTCTCGTCGATGTTGACCTTGACGAGCTTGACCGCGCCGCCCGCCTCGCCGACGACCTTCTCCAGCACCGGGCCGAGCTGCTTGCACGGTCCGCACCACGGCGCCCAGAAATCGACGATCACCGGCACCTCGCGGCTCGCCTCCAGCACGTCGGCCGCGAAGGTCGCAAGGCCGCTGTCCTTGATGTGCGGGCTCGAAGCTGTCGCCGTCGCCGCTTCGCCGGCCGGCTTGGGGGACGCCACGGGCCTGCCGCCCGGTCCGATCAATGCCATTGGAGTGACTTTCTCATGGTCTCCCCCGCAAGATGGGCGTTCGGAGCTTGAAAGAAAAGAGCTTTGCCGCGTCCGGCGCGGCTTGCCGCCGCCGGAGCCAGGCTTCACCATCCGCGCGCACGCCACCGAGGTTCCCATCATGCGAACGGGTCTTCATGCCGTCTGGCTCGCCGCGGCGCTGTTGGTATGCTCCAGCCTTGGCGCTGCCGCCGGCCTGCCGGTCGCGAAGAAGACGCTCACCGTCAAGACGCGCGCCATCGACGTCTCCGTCGAATACCCGCAGACCGGCAACAAGGCGATCGACGCGACGCTGCTGGCCTATGTCCATCGCGCCGTCGCCGACTTCAAGGGCTACGGCACGGATCGCCAGGCGGACCAGGACGCCTATACGCTGCAGACCACCTACGCGGTCGAGCGCAATGACGGCACGCTGTTCGCTGTGGTATTCTCCAGCGATCTGGACATCGGCGGCGCCCATCCCAGTCACACCATCGAGGCGTTCAATTTCCTGCTGCCGGACGGGTCGCGGGTCTTCCTGCCCGAAATCGTCGACGGTGCGCGCGGTATCGCCCGGATCAGCCAGCTTGCCACCGCCGAGCTGATCAGGACGATCGCGAGCGGTCCCGAGCCCGCGTCCGACAAGGACACTGTCACGGGCGGCGCCGGCCCCTTGGCCGACAATTTCAAGGTCTTCGTCTGGCTGCCGACGAAATTGCATCTCTACTTCCCGGAATATCAGGTCGCGTCCTATGCCGCCGGCCCGCAGGAAGCGTTCCTCCCATTGGGCGCGCTGAAAGATGTCATCCGCGCCGATTGGCGCGCGCCGGCGCCGTCCTTCGCCTGCGCCAGGGCCAGGACGCCGGTCGAGAAAGCGATTTGCGCCGACGCCGCGCTGGCGCGGCTCGACCGGCAGGTGGCCGAGACCTACGCGGTCGGCCTGAAGAACTCCTATGAGCCGGGCGCCGCCGACAAGCTGAAGCAGTCGCAGCGCGACTGGCTCGTTCGCCGCGACAAGGCCTGCGGCGAGGCAGCGGTCTGCCTGACGAAATTCTACCAGGACCGCCTCGCGGTGCTGAACAAGCCCCCGGCCTGAGCCGCGATGCGCCTCGACCGGCGACAGGTTCTGGGCAGCGGCGCGGCGCTCGTCTTCGCGCCGTTGCTGGCGCGCGCCCAGTCGGCGCCCGACCTCGATGTCGCGATCGTCGGCGGCGGCGTCTCGGGCGTCTATGCCGCCTGGCGCTTGGCGCGCGAGAGGCCGCATCTGCGCATCCGCCTGTTCGAGGCCTCGGACCGCATCGGCGGCCGGTTGCATTCTGTCGCGTTTCCCGAGGCGCCGCATCTCGTCGCCGAGGCCGGCGGCATGCGCTTCCTGCAGGTCCACGCCCATGTCTTCGGCCTGATCGAGGCGCTGGGCTTGCCGACGCGCCTCTATCCCATCGACCGCGATCCCAACCGCATGCGCCTGCGGGGGCGGAATTTCTCGCTGAAGGACGTTCATGCCGGCCGCGCGCGCTTTGCCTATGCGGTGCCGGACAAGGACCAGACACAAGAGGCCGATTATTTCGACCGCGCCCTCGCCAACGTGCTGCCGGGCATCGCGCGGATGAAGCCCGCCGACTGGCAGCGCATCCGCGCCGGCTATCGCTTCAAGAACCGTCTGCTGCGCGACTGGCGCAACCGCGACCTGCTGTTGCAGGGCATGACGCCGGAGGAATTGGCGCTGGCCGAGGATGCATCCGGCTATGACGACTGGATCGAGGACGAGACCGGCCTCGACGAGATGGACTACGCCTTCGTCCATGACGACGAGAGCAAACCCTTCTACACCGTCGCCGGCGGCTATCAGCGCCTGCCGCTGACGCTGGCGCTCGCGGCGGAGATGCTCGGCGCCGGCATCGCCACGCGCACGCGGCTCGTCAGCCTGGTGGCGAACGGTGCCGGCCATCGCCTCGCAGTCCGCGACGCGTCCGGCCGGCAGACCGAACTGACCGCGGCGCGCGTCGTCCTCGCCCTGCCGCGCCGCGGTCTGGAGCGCATCGAGAATTTCCCCGCGGCGCGCAGCGACCCTGCCTTCGCGCGCCTGATCGCCTCGGTGACGCCGGTTCCCGCCTGCAAGACCCTGCTGCTCTACAAGCGCCCCTGGTGGCGCGATCTGGGCATCGTCGAGGGCCGCAGCATCACCGACCTGCCGGCCCGCCAATTCTATTGCCTCGGCTCGGAGACCACGCGGCTGCCGAGCGAGGACACCAATGGCTACGGCGTGCTGATGGCCTATAGCGACACCAAATCCGTCGCGACTTGGAAGGCGCGCGTCGCCGCGCCCGATCCTTCCGGCTTCACGCCGCTGGCCGGTGACGCGCCGCTGCCGGCGGAGGTTCACCGCGAGGCCCAGCTGGTCCTCGGCAGCACGCCGCTGAAGCCGCTCGCGGCCCGCTTCCAGGACTGGAGCGCCGATCCCCATGGCGGCGGCTGGCATTATTATGCGCTCGGCCATGACGGCGCCGCGGATTCGGCTGCCATGCTGAAACCTCTGGCGAACCGCGAACTCTATGTCTGCGGCGAAGCCTATTCGCGCGCCCAAGGCTGGGTCGAAGGGGCGCTCGAGCGCGCCGAAACGATGCTGCAATCCCATTTCGGCCTTGCGGCGCCGCAATGGTTGAAAACCCAGGCAGGATCTCAGCACTTGTGAAAGTCCAGATGCCCAGCGCCCCACAGCGACTCGCAATCCCGTGCGCGCGACGGCACGCGTTTTGACAATAAATCGGACGAGACGCAGAGGCGCCGGCTAGACGCCCCGCTCCGGAATATCCACGATCGTCGGCTCGTGGCCGCAGGCCCGCGCGAAGGCGACGAGGTCCGCCGGCGCGATCGCCGTGGTGCGGTCGTTGCGCAGCGGGTGGAAGTTGAGCGGCGCCAGCGCCAGCATTGCGGCGTCGAGTACCAGCCGGACCTTGCCCTCGGCATCGTTCATCACTGCGAACGGCGTCACCGCGCCCGGTGCGATGCCCAGCGTCGCGATCAGAAGTTCCGCCGAACCGAACGAGAAGCGTGGGCTCGCCAGCACCTTGGCCAGCGCGTTCAGGTTGACGCGCGCCGTGTCGCGCAGCACGACCAGCCACAGCCCGTCCTTCTTGTCCTTCAGGAACAGGTTCTTGGTATGGCCGCCGGGCTGGCTGTCATACAGCGCCGTCGCCTCCTCGACCGTGGACACCGGCGCATGCGCGTGCGTCGTCCAGCCGATGCCGAGTGTACGAAAGCGCGCATAGAGCGCCGCCTCGCGCGCCTCGGGCGGCGGCAAGGACACGCCTACGGCACCAGCCGCTTGATCCACTGGGGCAGCGCGAATGCCGCGGCGTGGACCTCGGCATTGTAATAGTCCGTCTTGATGCGTGACTTCTTGAACGCGGCCGCCGCTTTGCGCAGGCCGGCGGGCGTGCCGAGCTTCCTGCCCTTGCCGGCCCAGCTGAGCGCCATGAAGCCGCCGATATAGCTCGGCACCACCGTCAGGTAGAGCCCCGATTGCGGGAAGAACGCCGCCAGCTCCGCGAGCGCCTCGCTGATCTCCCAGGGCTGGTAGAACGGCACGCCGGTCTGGAACGTGGCGAAGCCGCCGGGCTTTAGCGCGCCCCGCACGCGGTCGTAGAAGGTCTCGCCGAACAGCGCCTTGCCGGGGCCGACCGGATCGGGGCGATCGGCCACGATCAGGTCGAAACGGCCTTTGCTGGCGGGCCGTCCGAGATACTCGAAGGCGTCGGCGATCTCGATTTTCAGGCGCTTGTCGGCGAACGCCTTGGCGTTGATCTCGGCGAAATGTTCCCGGCACAGTTCGACCACGCGCCCGTCTATGTCCACCAAAACCACTTCGCGCACAGTTTTGTGCTTGAGCGCCTCGTCGGCGATAGAGAGGTCGCCGCCGCCCACGATCATCACCCGCTGGCCCTTGCCGTGTTCGAATAGCGGCAAATGTGTCAACATCTCGGCATAGGCGCTCTCGTCGCGCGTCGTGATCTGGACGATGTCGTCGAGCACCATGACGCGTCCGTTGGCGACGCTGTCGAAGATCTTAATGCGCTGAAACGGGCTCTTTTCCTCGACGATCGGCTTGCCGGCGAACTCCATCGACTGGGCGTAGCCCTTGTGAAGACGCTCCTTGAAACTGTTCGCCATGGCTCTGCTCCGTACAAATTGTGACAGCGACGCGAGGACGGGATGCGCCTTCTAAGGCGCGTTCGAAACGGAGTCGAGAGAGAGGCGGTCGGTGCCGACCAGAGACGCGTCAGGAGAAATTTTACGATTGGGTGACAAAATTTCTTGCATGGGGGGTCAGCTTGCATATATTCCCCCTCGTCCCTGCAAGGGGACAGAGCGGCGAGGCGGCCTTCCGTCCGCCGCTTTCTTCTTGAGACGCGTCCGGAAGTCCGTAAGGCCAAGGCGCAGGTGTCAACTCTAACAGGGTAGGTGCCCGAAATGGCTAGACTCGAACTTGTTGCGGCGACCAAAGAAGCAAGGGCGCCTCGCGTCCGTACTTCCGCGAGGACCGTTCCCACTGTCGTTGCTCGTCCGATCAACGACGACCACAAGGACCACTTTATCACCCGCAACGGTCTGACTTACGCGGGCAGCCACCTGATCATCGATCTGTGGGAGGCCGAGGGTTTGGCCGACCGCGACCGGATCGAGACGGCGCTGATCGACGCGGTGAAGGCGGCAGGCGCGACGCTCCTGCACATTCACCTGCACACCTTTTCGGAAGGCGGCGGCATCTCGGGCGTTGCCGTCCTGGCCGAAAGCCACATCAGCGTCCACACTTGGCCGGAAAAGGGCTATGCGGCGTTCGATGTCTTCATGTGCGGCGATGCGGAGCCTCGCAAGGCGCTTGGCGTCTTCAAGGCGGCCTTCAATCCCGGCCGCATCGTGATTGGCGAGCACAAGCGCGGCGTCCTTTAAGGCGGCGCGACCGACGTTAACCAAAGGGCGGAAATAGCCTCGCCGGCTGTTTCCGCCCTTTGCGTTTGCCCCGATACTGTCCGGTTTGAGCGTTAGCGTCCGTTAACCGCGGACGGCGGCGATCGAACGGAGTGTGCGAGTGGCGGAACGGTACGACGCTGCGATCATCGGCGCCGGCGCGGACGGCCTGGCGGCCGCGGTCCTGCTGGCGCGCGCCGGCCTCAGCACCATCGTGCTCGAGCGTCACGCCGAGCCCGGCGGGCGGCTGGCGACGCGCCAATTCCATCCCGGCTACTTCGCCGCGCCGTTCGCCGACGACGTCGCGCCGATTCCCGACGACCTGTTCTGGTCGCTCGACCTGGCGCGCCATGGCGCGCTCTACGCACCGTCATCCGGCGCCGTCGGGCTGTGGCCGGGCAGAGCCGTCGCCAGCGATTCGCCTGCCGCTTCGCGCCTATGCGCCGAAGCCGGCGCTCGCCGTGCCGCCGCGCTGGCGCAGGCGCGGCTGGCCGAGCCGCCGCCGCCCTCGCGCTGGAACCCGTTCGCCAGGCGTGGCCGCGCACCCTGGCCGTCCGAGAGCTGGACGCAGCAAGCGCTGGCGGACGTCCTGCCGGACGCGGACCAGGGGGCGCTGCTGGCCGCCGGCGTGCTGGCCGGGCGTACCGCGGATCCGCTGGCGGCGGGCAGTGCGCTGCATCTGCTGACCGCCGGCGGCGAGGGCGTCTGGCGCGGCGGTCTCGGCGGCCTCGGCGCCGCGCTGGCGGCGAGCGCCCGGGCGGCCGGCGCCGAAATCTCCTGCGGGCTGGAGGTGAGCGACATAAGCTGCACCAAGGGCCGCGTCGCCGGGCTCACGCTCTCGGACGGCAGCGCGGTCGCCGCCCGCGCCGTGGTCTCGACACTCGACCTCAAGCGCACCTTCCTGGCGCTGTTCGCCTGGAGCGCCTTGCCGGGCCAGATCGTCAGGCAGATCGGCGCCTTCCGCAGCGCCGGCGGCACGGCGCGCCTGCTGGTCGCACTCGGTGCCGTTCCGCAGGCTGCCGCGAAGGACGCGCCGGCCGACCTGCTGCGCCGGCCCATCCATCTCATGCCCGACATACGGCACCTCGCCGAGGCGCATGCGGCTTGGCGCAGCGGCGTCGTCGCCGCGCATCTGCCGCTCACGCTGCGCTTCGCATCGTCGGTCGATCCCGGCCTGGCGCCGGCCGGCGCCGCCGTGATGACCGTCACGATCGGCGCGGTGCCGCACACGCCGTTCGACGGCACCTGGACACACGACAAGCGCGAAGGCCTCGCCGCCGCCGCGCTGGCCGACATCGAGAGCGTTTTTCCCGGCCTCGCCGCCACCATTGCGGCCCTCCAGATCGTCACGCCGCCCGACATCGAAGAGGCGCTGGGCGTCACCGCCGGCGATCTCGGCGGCGGCGAGGTCGCGCCCGACCAGATGTTCGCCTTCCGCCCCGGCTTTGCGCGCAGGAGCCCGTACACGCCGGTCGCAGGCCTCTATCTCGCCGGTCCCTCGGCCGCCGCCGCGCCGTTTGCAACCTGTGCCGCCGGCGCCGTCGCCGCGGCCGCGATCATCGCCGACCGCCAGGCCGGCAGGCTCGCATGAGCGAGCGCTTCGACGCGGCGGTCATCGGCGGCGGCGTCAACGGCATGGCGGCGGCGGCGCTGCTCGCCAAGCAGGGCCTGCGCACGCTGCTGCTCGAACGTTCGCAGACATTGCTCGGCGCGGATGTCGAGCCGTCGCTGCACGCCCTCGATCCGCGGCTTGTCAAAGAGCTCAAGCTGGCGCGGCGCGGCCTGAAATTCGCCTCGCGCGACCTGACGCTGACCGCGCTGCGCGCCGGCGGCCCCGGCATCGTCATCGGCCGCGACCGCCATGCCGCGACGCGCAGCATCGCGGTACTGTCGCCGGCAGACGCCGCCGCCTTCGCGCTCTATCGCCGCGAACTCCACGCGCTGGCGCGGGCGATGCGCCCCACCTGGTGGGACGGACGCCCGGCGGCGGAAACCATCGCGCTGCTGAAGCCAGGCGAGCGCGACCGCGTCGAGCGCCTCGCCGTCACCAGCGCCTCCGCCTTCCTCGCCACCTGGTTCGAGTCCGAAACGCTCAGGGCCGTGCTCGCCTTCCCCGCCGCGGCGTGCGGTGCTGCGCCGTGCGAAGCCGGCTCGGCACTGGCGATGCTGTGGAGCGCGTCGCAGGAGATGTGCGGCCTGCAGGATGCGACGGCAATCCCGCGCGGCGGCCGGCGCGGCCTGCTGCAGGCCTTGTCGGAGGCGCTGCAGGTCTGCGGCGCCGTCGTCCGCACCGGCGCGACGGTCTCGCGCCTGGTCGTGACGGAGCGCGGCGTCAGCGGTGTCGAGCTCGTCTCGGGCGAGCAGATCGAGGCGCCGCTGGTGCTCTCGGCGTTGCCGCGCCGGCGCACGCTCGGCGAACTCGCGCCCACCGCGCTGATCGGCCTTGGCGCGGCGCAGGCGCTGGCGCGTCCGCCACCCGGCATCGGCGCGGCGACGCTGCTGTTCGGCCTCGACCGCGCGCCGGATTTCGCCGGCGCCGCGATGGCAACACGCTTCGTCATCGCCGAGCGGCCGGAGACCTATGAGACGGCCCATGCCGCCGCGCGGCTCGGGCAGATGCCTTCCGAGATGGCGCTCGAACTGATCCTGCCGCCGCCAGGCAGCCTCGCCGAACCACGCGCCGGCCGCCTGCTGCTCGCCGTCCGCGCCTGGCCGGTCGCCGCCGCCAGCGATCTCGAGGCGCTGGCGAGCAAGGTCGTCGCGCTGATCGAGCGCCATGCGCCGGGCTTTGCCGGCAGCGTCGCGAGCCGTGACGTGCTGCTGCCGGAAGGGAGCGCGGATTTCTCGCTGCCGCGCCTGCTGTCGGGCGCTGCCGAGCGTAGCCTGACGTCGATCCCCGGCCTGCTGCTCTGCGGGGTCGACGCCGAACCCGTCGACGCCATCTCAGGCCGCGCCGCGCGCCACGCCGTCCGCCTGGCGCTGGCGTTGCACCGCAAGCGGGGGGGCCGATGAGCCTCGTCCGCGCCACGCCGTTCCACGCCCGCACCGCTGAGGCCAATCGCGCCAATCTGTGGACACAGCGCAACCGCTTCACGCTGGCGGCGGCGTTCGGCGGCCACGAGGCCGAGACGATTGCGGCGCGCTTCGGCGTCGTCATGGCCGACATCTCCTGGCGCTGGCGCGTCATGCTGGAAGGGGCGCGAACCCGCGAACTCGTTCAGCGCCTGTTCACCCGCGATGTTGCGGCGCTGGTTCCGGGGCAGGCGCTGAAGGCGCTGTGGCTGGCCGATGGCGGCGGCGTGCGCGGCGCCGGTGTCGTGGCGCGCCATGGCCGCCAGTCGTTCCAGCTTGCCGCGGCGGGCGAAGATGCGGACTGGATCGCCGCCGCCGCGGCACTGTTCGGCGTCACGCTCCGTGACGTCACCGAAGACGAAGGCGGCCTCGCCGTCGTCGGGCCATACGCCGCGCGTCTGCTCACCGATCTCGGCCTCGACGCCGCGCTCGAGCCGCTGTCGTTCCGCAAGCTGTTCTGGCGCAATCTCGACATCACGCTGTCGCGCTTCGGCGAGCATGGCGGTTACGAGATCTGGTGCAAGGCCGATGACGCCTCGCTGGTCTGGGACCGCGTCGCGCACGCCGGCGCGCCCTATGCCATCCTGCCCGCCGGCCAGGACGCCATGGATCTGCTCGGTCTGGAGGCCGGTATACCGCGCCCGGGACGCGACTACGATGGCGCCGCCGCTGCCGATGCTTGCGAGCCGCAGGCGGGCGCGCTTCGCCTCGCGGGCCTCATCGATGCCGAGCCTGCGGACTTCAACGGCGCTGCAGCCGCGCGTGGCGCCGCGCCGCAGCGCCGGCTCATGGGCCTGGTGCTCGACACGCACCGGCCCGCGCCCTTCACGCCGGTGTTCGCCGGCACGGCCGTCGTCGGATGCACGCTGAGTTCGCGCTATTCGCCGCTGCTGCGCCGCGCCATCGCGCTGGTTCAGCTCGACGCGGCGCACGCCGCGGCTGGAACCATGCTCAGCCTTACGCCGCCGCCCACGCGCGGCATGCTGCTGCCAGGTGCGGCAGCGGCGCAGGTCGTGGACTTGCCTTTCTTGCCGCCGCCGGTTCCAATTCCCGCATGAAGCATGCCGGCACCAAGGCGCTCGATCGGCTGGCGCCATTGCTCGAGCAACTGCGCCTGCAGGACGGCTTGAAGGAAAAATCGCGCGGCTGTTTTTACATCCGCGGCCGCAGCTTCCTGCACTTTCATGAGCATGGCGTCGATGAGCTTTATGCCGATATCGGCCTCGGCAGCGCGTTCGAGCGCCTGCCGGCCATGACCGCGGCCCAGCACAAGACCATCCTCAAGCGGACCGCGAGCGTCCTCGCCGACGGAAAAACCGCGGCCAAGCGTTGAAACCTGCGCATGCGCAGGCGACATTCGGCCCGGAATGATGATTGATCCGGACGCCGACCTCGTCGCGCGCGTCGGCCGGGGGGACCGCGACGCGGCCGCTGCGCTGATGGCGCGCCACCTGCCCAGGATGCTCGCCTTGGCGCGCCGCATGCTGCCCGATCCGGTCGAGGCCGACGACGCCGTCCAGGACGCCTTCATCCAGCTTTGGACCCATGCGGCACGCTGGGAGCCGGGGCGGGCCAAGTTCGGCACCTGGCTTTACCGTGTCACCGTGAACAAATGTTACGACCGCTTGCGCCGGCGGCCCTCCGCCCGCCTGGAGGAGGCCGCCGAGGTCGTCGATCCGGCGCCCGGACCGGAGGCCAGCCTGCAAAACGCCGCCCTGTCGGTGCAAATCGAGGCTGCGCTGGCCGCCCTGCCGGAGCGCCAGCGTGTCGCCATCCAGCTCTGCCATTTCCAGGGCTGTGGCAATATTGAAGCGGCGGATATTCTGTCGATCAGCGTTGAAGCCCTGGAATCGCTGCTGGCGCGCGGCCGCCGCGCGCTTCGGGCCAGGCTGGAACACCTGAAGGACGAATAGGAAAGATTGGGGCATGGAACCGATGGATCGGGAAATTGCAGAGAGCGCCGAGGCTGCGGCGCGGCTCGACCGTCTGTTGGCGGCGGCGGTGGTGCCGGCCGTGCCCGCCCGGCTGGAGCGCCGCATCCTCGCGGACTTCGACAACTTTCACGCCCGCTGGACGTTCGCGAAAGTCTTGCGCCGCGCCGCCGACGCGGTGTGGCCCGATGCGCCCGCCTGGCAGCCGGCCTGCGCCTTCGCGCTTGCCCTCCTGATCGGCACCGGTGTCGCCGCCTTGGCGCCGTTCGACATCCCACAGCAGGACGATGCCGCCAGCAGCGCCTTCGCGCTCGACGGCGCGCCCGACATCGACGCCGGGCAGGGCATCTGAGATGAGCGAGCCGCTCCCGCCCAGGCCGAGGCGCCGCGTCAGTTGGCTGCTGATCGTGTCTTTGTGCCTCAACATCGCGCTGCTGCCGGTCATTGCCGCGGTGGTGATCCGCGCCCTGCATCGCGACACGGAGGTCGGCTCGGGCGGCGTGCTGGCGCCGCGCTCGCTGATGGCGGCGCTGCCGGACGAGCGCCTGCACCTGCAGAAGATCATCGACGCGCATACGGCCAAAGTCCTGGAGCTGCGCAAAGGCTCGGCGCGCGCCCGCAAGGATCTTTTCATGCTGATGGCCGCGCCGGCTTACACGCCGCAGCAGATGTCGGCGGCGCTGGCGGCGGTCACGGCGGCCGACGGCGCGCTCGAGGCCGAGAACATCGCCATGCTGGGCGACAGTCTCGCCGCGCTGACGCCGGCCGAGCGCCAGGCCATCGTCGAGAAAATCCGCCGGCGCAATCGCTCCTGGCTTTTCCGCATGTTCCGGCCGCGGGCGCGTTAGCGTCGGCGCGTTTCCACGCTTGGCGCGTCCTGCTACAACGATCCGTCGCGGATTTTGCGGCGGAGGGAACATGGCTGAGGTCGCGATCGTACACGCCGACACCGAAGGCAGGATTCGGTCGTGGAACGCCGGCGCGGAGGCTTTGTTCGGCCATCCGGCGGCCGAGGCAGTCGGCAAGACGCTCGATCTCATCGTGCCGGAGCCCTATCGCGAAGCGCATTGGCGAGGCTTTCGTGCCGCGGTCGCGGCACGCAAAACTTCGCAGGACGAGCCCTTCGTGTTGCCGATCCTGTGCCGGGACGGCGTCGCCCGGCCCTTCGCCGGACGGCTCGTCTTCATCCGCGATGCCTATGACCGCGCCGTCGGCGCCATGGGCGTGTTCGTTGCCGACGAGCCTTCGGCGGCCGCCACCGAGCTGTACCGGCTCTAAACGCGGCTCAGAGATTGTTGAAGATTGGCGCGCCGCTGCCGCCCCAGGCATAGCTCAGCGTCAGGCCCGCGCTCAGCGCGTCTCCCCGTTCGCCCTGGCGCTCGGCCACCGTGGAATAGCGTCCGTTCAGCGCCACGTCGAAGCCGGGCCCCGGCGTGAAGCGCAGCGCGAGACCTCCATAGGGCCCGTTGTTGCTGTAGCGGTCGACGGCATAGCCGCCATACAGGTCGAACCAGAACGCATTGTCCCAGCGGTCGCTGAAGCTGCCGCCGAACTGGTGCACCTCGCGGTTGCGGATCGACAGCGGCACGAACGGCGTCGGCGGCCCGCCGGCATATTTGTGCGAGCTCAGCAGATATTCGCCGTCCGCGTCGTAGGTCAGGCTGAGCGGCCAGCCGTCGAGGTCGTAGCGCAGCCCGGCATGGAAGCCGGCCGTGTCGGCGACGTTGTCGTCGCCCTTGACGCCATAGCGTGTCGCCTGAATCTCGCCCGCGCCCCACAATCCGTCGAGAATCTGCCCCGCCGCATAGACCGCCGAATAGTCGCGCGTGCCGCGCAGCGAAATCGCCTCGGCGGTATCGGTGTAGGGCTCGTGCCACGCCAGCCGCATGCCGAGCTGGCCGTCGTCATTGACCTGGTCCAGGCCGATCCGTCCGCCGAGGCCGCGCCGGCCATAGAGCACTTGCGCGCTCGCCAGCACGCCATCCAGCGGTAGCGCGAGACCGAGGCCGCCCGACAGGTCGTTGTGGTCGTAGGGTGTGACGGTCAGGCTCGGCTGGCGCACCTGCTTGGCGTTGACCACCACCTCGCGCGCGTCGGCGAGCAGGCGTACGCCGTCCCACGCCGCGACGTCGGCATGGGCGTCGCCGGTCATCAGCGTGGTGCCGTTGGTGTGCCGCCAGTCGCCGGCGACCGTGACGATATCGGCGTCGCCGTGGCGCAACGCGTCGTAGCCGCCGCGCAGCGCGACGTCGAACGGCCGCTCCGCCGCGGCGCGCGTGAGATAGGTCTGCACCAGTTTCCAGTCATGCGCTCGCGCCGGCGGCGGGCCTGCCGGCCGCGCCGTATCGTCCGCACCGCGCAGGCCCGGCGGCGCTGCGCCGGCGCCGCCGTCGCGCGGCACCATGCGCAGCGAAAAGCCGTCGCTCTCGGCGCGCGTCAGGAAGGTCACCGGCCGCTTGGCGCGGATCACCGCGTTGTCGTAGCCGGCATAGGCCATCTCGATCCAGTCGGGCAGCTCGTCCTGCAGCCGCGCAAAGGCTTCGTCGCTCACCGGCCCGTTGAAGTCGAAGGCGACCGCGTTCTGTGCGTCGTCGGCGCGCACCGATTTCAGCGACACGCCGCGGATGCGGAATTCGGCGTCGGGCGAACGCGCCGTGATGGTGAGCGCGCTGTCCGCTGCCGGCGGCGCGTCCTGCGCCAGTGCCCCGGCGCCGGCGCACGCCAGCGCGGCCGCGAGGGCGGCGATACGCAGACTCAAACCACGCGGTGCAAGTGCCACGGTCCCCTCTCGCGAAGCAGTTGGTGAATCGTCGTTAACTTCGGTTAACAACTCGTAAACGACTTACATCTTCGGCAACCGGAGCTCGGCGATGCTGCCGCCGCCGGGCGTGCCGTCCAGCCGAATGGCGCCGCCCATGCGCCGCGCCAGCGACATGGCGATGGCCAGCCCCATGCCGGCGCCGGTGGTGGCGCCCGGCCGGTCGAAGCGGCGGAACGGCGTGCCGGCCTTGGCGACTTCGGCGCGCGTGAAGCCGTGGCCGTTGTCGGTCACCCGCACCACGATGGCGGCTTCCTCCTCGCGCACCTCGACGCGCACCAGCCCGCCCTCCTGGGTGTAGGCGAGCGCGTTGCCGATCAGGCTGGTCAGGATGCGGTTGACGGCGAGCGGATCGGCCAGCGTCGGGCGCGCATCGGCGAAGCCGAGCTCCAGCGCGATGCGCCGCGAGAAAGCGCGGCCCGCATGCTCGGCGACGCACGCCGCCGCCACCGCCGCGACGTCGATCGTCGCCGGCTGCAGCGGATAGCGCCCCGCCTCGACATTGGCGAACTCCAGGATGTCGCCGATCTTGTTGTGCAGGGCGCGCCCGGCCTCGTTGATGTCGTGCGCGTATTCGACGTATTTCGCGTGCCCGACCGTGCCGTAGAAGCCGCGCTCGATCACTTCGGAGAAGCCGATGATGGCGTTGAGCGGGGTGCGCAGCTCGTGGCTCATATGGGCGATGAATTCGGACTTGGCGCGGCCGTCCTCCACCGCGCGGCGCTCGGCCCCGGCGAGGCGCACCAGCAGCCTGGCCTCGACCGGCCGCGTCGCGCGCAGGCTGCGGATGGCCTGGGAGGCGCGCGCCCGGCGCTCGAACTCGCGCACGAACACCGCCGCCAGCGCCGCGCCGACCAGCGACGGGCCCAGGATCACGAACAGGTAGAGCGGCAGCGCGCCGGTCCATGCCGCCAGCGCTGCGTCCTCGTCGACCGAGGTGCGCACCGCCACCGGCCAGCCCGCCACCGCGAAGGCGGAGCCGCTGCCGGACCACGCCGCGTCGCGCAGCAGCACCTCGCCGCTGTTCAGCACCAGAGCGGCGCGCGACAGCAGCCGCGCCGGCACCAGCGCGCGCGGATCGAATGCCACCGCGACGATCTTGTCGCCAAAAGGCAGCGTCAGCGTCCCCGGCGCGTAGACCCCGGGCTTGCCCGACGTGATGGCGTCGAGCGGCAGGCTCTGGCTGTCGCCGCCGCCCAGCGTGGTGAGGGCGAGGCCGGTCGAGTCGAACACCGTGATGTTGCGCACGCCGGCGCTGGCGCCGTCGATCGTCTTGCCGCCCGCGAAGGCCCGCCCCGATGCGGCCAGCCGGTCCAGTCCGCTCGCCGCCGTCGCTGCGACGTCCAGGGCCCGCTGCGCCTCGAAATAGCGCGCCTGCGCCAGCGCGTGCATCCGGTCGTTGCGCATCTGCAGGCCCGCTGCGGCGGCGAAGCAGCCGCAGATCAGCACCACGCACAGAAGAACGGTGAAGCGGATGTTGCGTGTCGCCAGGCGCACCGCGCCCGCGGCCAGCGTCGAACTCACGCCTGCGCTCAACTGCGCCATGACCTGGCGACCCCTGGCGACTGATTCGCCCCAGGCCGATTATGCGAATCGCCGAGTCGCTGTCACGAAGGTTAATGAAATCTTACTCGAGCATCTTGCCCGCGACCTCGAACAGGTTCGCCGACAGGCCTTCCAGCCTGCCGAGCTTCTCGAGTTCCCCGCGCATCATCCCCTGGCGCACCGTGTCGTAGCGCCGCCAGGCCTCGAAGGCGCCGGCCATGCGCGCCGCCACCTGCGGATTGATCTTGTCCAGGGCCGCGATGGTCTCACCGACCAGGGCATAGCCCGTGCCGTCGCCGGCATGGAAACGCAGGTGGTTGGCCGCGAAGGCGCCGACCAGCGAGCGCACCCGGTTGGGATTCTTGATGTCGAAGGCGCCGTGCCGCATCAATTCGCGCACCGCCGCGGCGGTGCCGGGCAGGGGCGAGCCGGCCTGCAGGCTCATCCACTTGTCCAGCACCAGCGGATCGTCGCGGAAGCGGTCGTGGAAATGCGCGAAGGCCGCGGCGGTCAGCGGCGAATCCATCCGCGTCAGCGCGGCGAGCCCGGCAATCATGTCGGTCATGTTGGTCGCGGCGCGGTAATGCGCGTCGGCCAGGCCCGCGGCGGCCTCGTCGTCCATCGCCGTGAGATAGCGCAGGCAGGCATTGCGCAGCGCCCGCCGTCCCGCCGCCCTGGCATCCGGGCTGAACGCCGCTGCGGCCGACAGCTTGCGATACAACGTCTCGAATGCCGCGCCATGCGCCACCGCGACGGCGCGGATCAGGCCGACACGCGCCGTGTGGATCGCGTCGGGATCGGGCGTCGTCATGGCGACCGCCAATTCGCTTTCCAGCGGCGGCGCCAGCATCAGCGCCGCGAACGCATGGTCCTCGTCGGCCCGCGCCAGCGCCTTGCCCACGGCCTCGATATAGGTCGCGTCGGCCCTGGCGCCGCCGGCCATCGCCTTCAGCACGTCGGTCGCCAGCGACTGGCCGGCTTCCCAGCGGTTGAAGGCATCGACGTCGCGGGCCATCAGGGCGGCCAGCGACTTGCGGTCGACCGGCACCTTGAAATGCACCGGCGCGGAGAAATGCCGGCCCAGCGACAGCAGCGGCGCCTCCTCGACGCCGACGAAGCGGAAGGTCTGCTGCGTCGTATCCAGTTCCAGCACGCGCTCCTCGGGGCCGGCGGCGTTCTCGCCCTCGAGCGTCAAGGGCAGCGGCCCCTTGGCGCCCAAAAGGCCCAGGCGCACCGGGATCACCATCGCCTGCTTGCGCGGCTGGCCCGGCGTCGGACCCTGGCTCTGCGTCAGCGTGAGATCGTAGGTCTTGTTCGCCGCGTCGTATTTGCCCTCGGCCTCCAGCGTCGGCGTGCCCGATTGCTGGTACCACAGGCGGAATTGCTTCAGATCGCGTCCGCAGGCGTCCTCGAAGCACCTGACCCAGTCCTCGACCGTCGCGGCCTGGCCGTCGTGCCGCTTGAAATAGAGATCGGTCGCCTTGCGGTAGCCTTCGGGCCCCACCAGCGTCTGCAGCATGCGGATGACCTCCGAGCCCTTCTCGTAGATCGTCGCGGTGTAGAAATTGTCGATCGTGATGTAGCTCTGCGGCTGCACCGGATGGGCCAGCGGCCCCGCGTCCTCGACGAATTGGCGCATGCGCAGAGCCTTGACGTCGTTGATGCGGCAGACGCCGTGGCTTCGCATGTCGCCGGAGAAGCTCTGATCGCGGAACACCGTCAGGCCCTCCTTCAGCGACAGCTGGAACCAGTCGCGGCAGGTGATGCGGTCGCCGGTCCAGTTGTGGAAATACTCGTGCGCCACCACGCTCTCGATGCGCCCATAGTCGTCGTCGGTGGCGGTCTCGGGACTTGCCAGCAACAGCTTGTCGTTGAAGATGTTGAGGCCCTTGTTCTCCATGGCGCCGAAATTGAAGGCGCTGACCGCGACGATCATGAAGATGTCGAGGTCGTATTCGCAGCCGTATTTCTCCTCGTCCCACCGCATCGCCCGCTTGAGCGAATCCATGGCGTAGGTCACCCGCTTCTCGTTGCCGTGCTCGACATAGATCTCGAGCGCGATGTTGCGCCCGGTCATGGTCGTGAACGTGTCCTTCAGCACGCCGAGGTCTCCCGCCACCAGCGCGAAAAGATAGGACGGCTTGGGGAACGGATCGTTCCAGGTGACGAAGTGCTTACCGCCGGCAAGCTCGCCGCGCCGGACCGGATTGCCGTTCGACAGCAGGATCGGATAGGCCCGCTTGTCGGCCTCGATGCGTGTCGTGTAGACGGCGAGGTTGTCCGGCCGGTCGAGGAAATAGGTGATGCGGCGAAAGCCTTCCGCCTCGCACTGGGTGCAGAACATCCCCTTGGAGGTATAGAGCCCGTTCAGCGTCGTGTTGTTCTCGGGCGAAATCTCCGTGACGATCTCGAGCATGAAGGCGTCCGGCGGCCTGTGCAGGGTCAGCGTCGCCGCGTCCAGCGCGTAGTCGCCCTCGGCCAGCTTGTGCCCGTCGACGGCGACCGAGATCAGCTTCAGCTCTTCGCCGTCGAGCACCAGCGGCGCGGCCGCCCCGCGGCGCTTGACCTTGGACGTCGCCGTCACCCGCGTCGCCGCCGGCGCGAGCGCGAAATCCAGCGCGATTTCGCCGATATGATAGTCGGGGCTGCGATAGTCCTTGAGATGGATGGCGCGCGGCTCTTCGGTGCGCATGGCAGGTTCCCTGATAAGATCGCGGAGACGTCGGCCTATATAGGGGCCGGCGCCGCGATTGTCATGGCGCGCAGATTTACGCGGTAACGCCGCTCAGTGCAGCCGCAGCGCGAGGCACAAGGGCGAGAGCCTGTGCCACCAGTCGAGCGTGCAGTCCTGGGCCGCCGTGATCGGGCCCTTGTCCTCGGTGCGCAGCCGCGCCGCGCGGCTCGCCGTGTCGGGATGATCGCCGATCCAGCTCGGTGGGCAGGCGTGCTTGCCGCACAGCGTCTTGTCGAGCCGTTCCAGCAGGTCCGCCATGTGCGACGGCTTCTCGCCCATGCGCCGCAGCGTGGCGGCGCCGTCGTCGTCGGCCTGCTGCTCGAAGCTGCGCGAATAGGCCGATTGCGCGATGATGCCGGGCAGGATCGCGGCCATCTGGCTGATCTGCGAGATGTCGCCGGTGAAGATCGCCAGCGCCGCCGGGAACAGCGACGCCTCGTAGACGCGCTGCAGCCCGTGCGCGTGGTCGACATGGCTCATCTCATGCGCGAAGACGCCTTCGATCTCGGCGTCGTTCTTGACCAGGACCCACAACGGATCGGTCATCACGATGGTGCCGTCGGGCAGCGCGAACGCGTTGGGGCCCATGGCGCCGCCGCCGCGGAACACCAGCCGGTAGGCGCCGACGCCGCCGCGGGCATGGGCCGCGGTGCGCGCGAACAGGCGCGTCGCCTTGGCCTGGTCGGCGGCGGTGAGCGCGGTCGGACGCAGCGCGAAGCGGTCGAGCGCCATCAGCGTCTGCTCCGACATGGTGTGCGCCACCGACGGCAGGGTGCGCAGCGCCAGCCACTCCGCCGCGCGCGGTATCGCCTGCACGACGAAGAAGAAGCCCGCGACCAGCGTCACGATCAGCGCCAGGCCGACGACCGGCCAGGCCCGCTCCAGCCGGTCGGTGACGCCGCCGCGCCGCCGCTTGCGCAACTGGCGCAGCACGATGTCGGCGCCGTCATTGTCGGCGGTCTCGAAGCGCGCTCCATCCGGCAGATCGAAGCGCCGCAGCAGCGAGGCCAGCCGCGGCGTCACTTTCACCTGGCGGCCCAGCACCTGCGCCAGCACGTCGCCATGCTCGTCCTCGATCTGCAGGATGCGCTTCGGCACGACGACGGCGCGCGCCGGCACATGGCGCGCCTCGTTGGGGTAGAAATAGCGGCCTTCCAGCGCCTCGCTCATAGGCCGAACCCGAAGTCGAAGAAGCCGGCGATCTCCTGGCCGATGGCGCTCTGGGTCTCCAGCGCCTCGGAGGTGAAATCGTCGAGGTCGCCGGTCGCGATCAGGGCGTAGCGGCCCATGCGGTAGCGTGCCAGGCGGACGCGGGCGAAGGGATAGAACAGCCCCAGCGTCAGCAGCGTCAGGAAGGTGTTCGTCAGCACGATCCAGGCGACGCGGATCCCCGAGGCGCGAGACGACAGCGTGAAGCCGCCCTCGATCACCGTGTTGCTGATCGACAAATTGGTGACCAGCGTGGTGACGAAATTGGTCACGAAGCCGATGCCGAGGCCGAACAGCGAGAAGAACAGGATCGAGAAATCCTCCGGTCCCAGCGGGATGCTGAACTTGCCCAGCACGTTGTGCAGCCGCGTCGCCAGCACCACGAGGCCGGCGGCGCCGCCCAGCACCGCGATCAGGATCGCGACCACCAGGATGAAGCCGAAGGCGTAGATCGCGTAGATCCGCCCCGCCGAGAACTCGGTCTTGAAGCCGCGGCCGCCGAAACGGTGATGGTTGATGTAGAAATAGTCGTGCACCCGCCTGGTGTAGGGAATGAGGAAGAACAGGGCGAGCGCAGCCGCCGACCACACGACATAAGCGATGAAGGCCTCGAAATAGGTCGCGTTGAAGTTGAACCGCACATTGCGCCACGACGTGTTGCGGGCATTGAAGCGGATCGACGAATTGGCCAGCCACGGCAGCGCCGCGCCCAGGATCAGGAGCCACAGGCTGAACGACACCGGCAGGACGACGACGCTGAGCGAATAGCCGACGAACAGCACCAGCGCGATGGCGCGGCCGATCAGGATGCGCCATGGCGAGGCGTGATATTCGAACGAATGTCCGGCGACGAAGGTGTTGCCGTAGAAATAGCGCTGGGTGCGCACCTTGGCCCAGGCGCTGTAGATGCCGAGCGTCAGCACCGTCAACGCGACGTTGACGATCCAGATGCGGAAATATTCGCCGCCCCGGCCGCGAAACTCGACGCTATGGATCGTTGGCGCGGCCTCGGCCAGCGCGTGCGAATCCGACATAGGCTGATGCCCGCTCCCCCGTTCAGGAGCGCACTATGATGGGGTTGCGCGCCGCCCGCCACCGTGGCGCGATACAGGGTTAGGGAACAGGGTTAACCGTCGCCCTCGATCGCGGTGAGTACGTCCTGCGCCTCATGCGCGAGTTCCACCAGCGCGTTGGGCATGTCCTCGCCCGACTTGCGGGCCCAGTCGATCAGGCCGCTGGCAAAGGCGACCAGCCGGGGCGCGCTCGCGATCATGCGGGCCTGGCGCTCGACCTTGGCGGGGTCGAGGTCGTATTCGGCGCCCGGCACGCGCCAGCCGCCCCATTCGGCCTGACCGGTGACGACCACCGGATAGCTCCCCGGCACCGGATGGCGGGCGCAGTCCTCGGCCGGCTGCCACTTGTTACGCGCCCGCACGACGCGCCAGTTCTCGCCGACGCTCTTCTTCTCGCCGCTCAGCGGCTCCTCGGACTGCAACTCGTCGGCGGTGAACTCGCGGCCCAGGCCGACGTCGTAATGCACGCGGATCGGTTCATCGAGGCCTTTGGCCCAATGCGGCACGACGTGCTCGATCAGCGCCCAGGTGCCGACCGGCTTCACGAAGACGCGCTGGCTTTTGTGGAATTGTGCTTTGGCCATGGTGAACCCGCGTTTACCCAGCGGAACCTACCAAAAGCGCATTAAACCGGCGTTAAAACATGGACTCGCTTTGCACCGATTGCGTGTTCTATCGTCGGTTAACGCCAAAAGATAACGAGGCAGGGAGCCCGATGAATTTCGATTTCTCCGACGACCAGAAAATGCTCAAGGACCAGGCGCGCAAATTCCTCTCCGAGAAGAGCACGACCAAGACCGTGCGCGCCGTGTTCGAAGGCGCCGGCCATCACGACGCCGCGCTGTGGAAGCAGATCGCTGAGATGGGCTGGACCGGCACCGCGATCCCGGAGAATTACGGCGGCCTCGGGCTCGGCTATCTCGAGCTCTGCGTCATCGCCGAGGAGATGGGCCGGGCGCTGGCGCCGGTGCCGTTCTCCTCGACGGTTTACCTCTTTGCCGAGGCGTTGCTGATCGCCGGTTCCGAGGAGCAGAAGAAGAAATACCTGCCCAAGGTCGCAGCCGGCGAGGTCGTCGGCACGTTTGCGCGGGCGGAAGGCCCCGGCGCCGTGCTGCCCAAGAACATCAAGACCACGCTCAAGGGCGGCAAGCTCTCGGGCAGGAAGATCGCCGTGGTCGACGGCCCGATCGCCGATTACGCCGTCGTGCTGGCGCAGACCTCCGAGGGCGCCGGCGAGCGCGGCCTGCAATTGGCGCTGGTCGATCTGAAAGGTGCCGGCGTCAAGCGCACCGACTGCACCACGCTCGACGCGTCGCGCGGCCATTCCGACATCGTGTTCGACAACGCGGCGTGCGAGCCGCTCGGCAAGGCCGGCGAGGGCTGGAGCGACATGAGCCGCACGCTCGACCGCGCCGCCATCCTGATGGCCTTCGAGCAGGTCGGCGGCGCCGACGTCTGCCTCGCCATGGCCAAGGACTACGCCCTCAACCGCTATGCTTTCGGCCGCCCCATCGCCTCGTTCCAGGCGATCAAGCACAAGCTCGCCGACATGTATGTCAACAACGAGCTGGCGCGTTCGAATGCCTATTACGGCGCCTGGGCGCTGTCGACCGGCGCCCGCGAGTTGCCGCTGGCTGCCGCCAGCGCGCGCGTCTCGGCGACGCAGGCTTTCGACTACGCCTCCAAGGAGAACATCCAGACCCATGGCGGCATGGGCTTCACCTGGGCGGTCGACTGCCACTTCTACTACAAGCGCTCCAAGGAGCTCGGCCTCGCGCTCGGCCCGCAGCGCGCCTGGAAAGACAAGCTCGTCACCGAACTCGAACAGACCAACGCCGCCTGACATGAGATTCGTGTTCGAAAAACGGAAGGACGGCAAATACGACCGTCTGCGCATCGAACGCGACGGGAGCGCGGAGGAAATTCCGTGCCCGAAGATCGGCGGCATCCCGCACGACATGATCCATGTCGCGGTCGATACGGTGATGGGCCGGGCCGGCTTCGCGCGCCGCGTCGCCGGCGGCGAGAAACTCGACATGCGCATGGCGGCCTCGGTCGAGAGCGACCAGATGGAGCGCCTGGTCGAGGTGATGCAGGCGGACCGGATCAGCGGAAGCCCGCCGCCGGCCGACTTGATCGACATGTACAGGGTCACCTGCGAGGCGCGCCGCGTTAAGGCCTATCCGGTCACGCCGGCCGACATCGCGGCCATCCGCGCTGAAATCGATCGGCTTTCGAAAGCCTGGGACGAAACCGCGCCGGGCGGCGCGCTGACGCTCGAACTCGACGAACCACAACACGCACACTGAAGGCACGGGAGAACACCATGGATTTCGAAGACAGCCCCGAAGAAGCCGCGTTCCGCAGCGAAGTGCGCACCTGGCTCGACGCCAACGCCAAGAAGCGCAGCGGCAAGCGCGAGATCAGCGCCGAGGACATGGAGAACGGCGCCGCCGGCCAGATGGCGGCCTCCAGGGCCTGGCAGAAGACCAAGGCCAGGGACGGCTATGCCCGCATCACCTGGCCCAAGGGCATGGGCGGCATCGGCGGCACGCCGATGCAGAGCATCATCTTCAGCCAGGAAGAGGCGAAATACGACGTCGCCAATGGCGGCCCCTTCGCCATCGGCCTCGGCATGTGCATCCCCACCCTGATGGCCTATGGCAATGAGGACGCCAAGAAGCGCTTCGTCTGGCCGGCGGTGCAGGGCGACGAGATCTGGTGCCAGCTGTTCTCCGAGCCGGCCGGCGGCTCCGACGTCGCCAACCTGCGCACCCGCGCCGAGAAGAACGGGGACACCTGGACCATCAACGGCTCCAAGATCTGGACCACCGGCGCGCAGTTCTCCGACTACGGCATCATCCTTACCCGTACCGATCCCAATGTGCCCAAGCACAAGGGCCTGACGATGTTCTACATCGACATGAAGGATCCGGGCGTCGACATCCGCCCCATCAAGCAGGCCAGCGGCGGCTCGGGCTTCAACGAGATCTTCTTCACCGACGTGAAGGTCAAGGATTCGCAGCGCCTCGGCGAGGTTGGCCAGGGCTGGCAGGTCGCGCTCACCACGCTGATGCATGAGCGTCTCGCGGTCGGCGGCGGGCAGGGCGGCGGCCTCGACGTGCCGCAGCTGATGCAGCTGGCGCGCAGCCTCGAACTGGAAGACGGTCCGGCGATCAAGAACGCCGCGGTGCGCGAGAAGATCGCCGACTGGTATGTCCGGTCGGCGGGCCTGCGCTACACCACGATGCGCACCATGACGGCGCTCAGCCAGGGCAAGCAGCCGGGCCCCGAAGCCTCCATCGCGAAAATCGTCGTCGCCTCCAAGCTGCAGGACCTCTCTGCCTTCGCCATGGAGCTCGAAGGCGAGGCCGGCATCCTGCAGGGCGACGAAGCACCGATGCAGGGCATGTTCCAGGGCGGCTGGCTGTCGTCGCCGGGCCTGCGCATCGCCGGCGGCACCGACGAGATCCTGCGCAACATCATCGCCGAGCGCGTCCTGGGCCTGCCCGGCGACATCCGCGTCGACAAGGACGTCCCCTTCAACAAGATTCCGACGGGGCGGTGAAAATAACCTCTCCCGCTTGCGGGAGAGGTCGAAATTCGCGAAGCGAATTTCGGGTGAGGGAATTCTGTTTCAAGCAAGCTGCGTCGGACGTCCCCTCACCCGATTGCCGCTTCGCGTCAATCAACCTCTCCCGCGAGCGGGAGAGGTTATGGAGACCCCATGACCATCGGCTACATCATGCTCGGCGCCGGCGATCCGGCGAAGGCCAAAGCCTTCTACGAGCCGCTGCTGTCGCAGCTCGGCTTCAAGATCAACCCGACCTACAGCAACGACACCCGCACCTGGTTCGCGCCGGCAAGCGGGCCGATGCTCGTCGTCGGCAAGCCGCATGACGGCGCCGCGTCTTTCGGCAACGGCACTATGATCGCGCTACTGGCTCCGTCGCGCGAGATCGTCGACAAGGTCCATGCCGACGCGCTGAAGGCGGGCGCTAAGGACGAAGGCGCGCCGGGCCTGCGCGGCGACACCTTCTACGGCGCCTATTTCCGCGACCTCGATGGCAACAAGATTGCCATGTTCAAGATCGGCTGACGCCCGTGATCGGCTACGTCACGCTCGGCACCAACGATTTCGAGCGCGCCAAGATATTCTACGACGCAGTGCTCGCCGTCCTGGGCGCGAAACGCACGCACAGCTGGGAGCGCATGCAGTGCTGGGGCGGCCGGCGCGGCCCGATGCTCGCCGTCTGCCGGCCCTTCGACGGCGAGCGTGCCTTCGCCGGCAACGGCAACATGGTGGCGCTCGCCGCGCCGTCGCCCGAGATCATCCACAATGTCCATGCCGCGGCGCTCGCCGCCGGCGCCACCGACGACGGCCCGCCCGGCGACCGCGGCGGCGGCTTCTATGGCGCCTATTTCCGCGACCCCGACGGCAACAAGGTCTGCGTCTACAGGATGGCCGCATGAGCAAGACGATCGTCTCGACCGATGCCGCGCCCAAGCCTTGGGCCGGCTACAGCCAGGCGGTGAAGGCCGCCGGCCTCGTCTTCGTCTCCGGCACCGCGCCGATGGATGTGAACGGCGACGTCGTCGGCACCACGACCGGCGAGCAGACCGCGCAGTGCCTCAAGAACGTCTCCGCGATCCTTAAGGCGGCCGGTTCTTCGCTCGAAAAGGTCGTCAGTGCCACGGTCATCCTCGCCGAGGAAGCCGACTTCGCTGCGATGAACGAGGAATGGGCCAAGTGGTTCGCGAAGGATCCGCCAGCGCGGCAGGGTGCGCGTCTGCCGGTGCGGCCGAAGAATATCCTGCTCACCGTCGCCGTGATCGCCGAAGCCTGACGCGCCCGCCGCTCAGGCGGCCTTGCGCCATGCCTTCCAGTCCTTGAATGTCGCGTCCGCCATGTCGCTGGCGGCGTGGTAGAGCCAGTTCTCCTTGCGCTTGGCGAGGTCCCTGGCGATCTTCTTGGCGGCGGCGCGGTCGCCCCAATGGATGTTGGCGGTCTCGCGTCCCATCGCGTGCAGCACCTCGCGGCGCGCTTTCGCGTTGGCGATGGCGGGCAGCTCGATGCGCTCGCAATGCGGCGCCAGGCGGCGGACGATCCAGTGCGGCGTGACATGCAGGAACGGATCGGGCGCGCGCGCCGCCTGGGCGAACATCTTGCGGTCGTTCGGCTCCTGCGCCCGCGTGCCGGCGGCCCAGGCCTGCGAGATCGACGGCCGCGCCTTGGCCTCGCGCGCCGCGAAGCTTCCGTCGCAAAGGCCGTAGGCGATGAAGCGCGGCACGCCGAGCGAGCCGGTGCCCGCCGTCCGCCGCGCGAACAGGATGCCTTGCGTTCGCGCCGGCAGGTGCCGCGTCAGGAGCGTGCGCACCGCGGCGGGCGGCGTCGCGCGCTTGGCGGAAACCAGCTTGCCCCAGAAACTGGCGGGGCTGCGGTCTTCGCCGAGCGCCAGCAGGCGCAGCGCGTCGTTGTTCTCCTCCAGCACGAACGGCGCGGTGCTGTCCGCGCCGATCGTCGCCTGATAGCCGTGCAGGATCTCGCGGCAGGCCTTCTTGCCGTCGATGGCGAGGCTGTCTTCGGCGACGGCGACGAGCACGCTCGCCGCCAGTCGCACCAGGTCGTTGGCGAAGGCGATCGTGTGCGCCTCGTCGAAATCGTTGACGCCCCAGACCAGGCGCCCTTCGGCGTCGCGCCAGGTGCCGAAATTCTCCAGGTGCAGGTCGCCGACGCCGAGTACGCGCGGCGTCCCGGCAAGCGCGGGGCAGACCTTCGGCCACAGCTGCAGCCAGCGGTAATAGGTGCCGCGCAGCAGCGACAACGCGCTTTCGTGCATCAGCGTGTGTTTGTGCGTCACGTCTGCGGCGACCAGCGGCAGGCTGGCGCCGAGCCACGCCTCATAGCTCTTTGTTGCCTCGACGATATTCATGGCTTATCTCCCCTGGTGCGGAAGAAGACGCCCGCCAACGCGACGATAGTGTCGCGCCGCCGCCGGAATATCCACCGTGACGCAAGCCCTGTCCTCGCCCTGCATCAAGCTCTGTGTCGTCGACGGCATTTCCGGCTTGTGCTTCGGCTGCGGCCGCACCTTGCCGGAGATCGCGCAATGGGGTCGCCTCGGCGAAGACCAGCGCCGCGCGATCATGGCCGGCCTTGCCGAACGCATGAAGGCCAACGGCCTCGCGCCGCCGCCTGCCCCCTGATCAACCGGCGTCGCTGAGTTTCGCGCGACCGAGCGGCCAGGGCTCCAATGCGCGACCCGCCAGCGCGCCGAGCCAGTCCAGCCCCTCGCGCAGCCGCACATTCTCGCCGATGACGATGATCGCCGGCGCGGTGCCGGCCACGGCCGCGGCGCCCAGCGCGCCCAGCGTCGTGACGGTCACCGTCTGCTGCGCCAGCGTCGCGTCGCCGACGATGGCGGCAGGCTCGTCCGCCGCGCGCCCACCCGCGATCAGGCGCTGCGCGATCTCGCCGGCGTGGCGGCGCGCCATGAACAGCACCAGTGTCGGCGAGCCCTTGGCGAGCGCCGTCCAATCGAGCTTGGGCAGCTTTCCGTCTGCGCCATGGCCGGTAACGAAGGTCACCGCGTGGTTGGTGTCGCGGTGCGTCACCGGAATGCCGGCATAGGCGAGGCCGCCGATGCCGGCCGTGACGCCGGGCACGATGCGGAACGGCACCCCGCCGCGCACCAGCGCCAGCGCTTCCTCGCCGCCGCGGCCGAACAGGAACGGATCGCCGCCCTTCAGCCGCAGGACGCGGCTGCCCTTCCTGGCGAGCGCGACGAGCGTGCGGGAGATGTCCGATTGCTTGCAGGATTTCACGCCGGCGCGCTTGCCCGCGAAGACCAGTTCCGCCCCCGGCCGCGCCAGCCCCAGCAGCGCCGGGTTGATCAGCGCGTCGTACAGGATGACGTCGGCGTTCTGGATGGCGTGCAGGCCGAGCGCTGTGATCAACCCCGGATCGCCTGGCCCCGCGCCCGTCAGCCACACCCAGCCCTTGTCGAAGACGGGCAGGCCCAGTGCCTGCGCCAGCGCATGCATCTCATTGTGCAGGGGCTTGGGATCGGTCATTTCACACTAAAACTCTGTACGAGATTTTATATCACAAAAAACTCGCGGGAATAAGCCGCGCTTCCGCGAAAAACAATCCTATTGCTGAAATTCTGCTAAGTCTTTGACGCAACGGCCTTACCGGGCCGGCGTTACCTGAGGCCTCAGCATAGGATTCCGCGATGACCGAAAAGACCGGAGAGGCCGTCCGCGCCACGGGCGACTACCGCTGCGAGCGCTGCCACAAGACCACCCATTTCGTCATCGACACGCTGTTCAACAAATGTCCGCATTGCGGCTTCGACGTCTTCGACATCGCCAATCCGCGCTTCGACAAGAAGGACGGCACGCTCGGCCCGCACGAGCCGGAGCCGGACGGGACCTGAGCGCAGCCGAGGAATGGCGCGCCGTCCGATCTTCCCGTTGCGTTCGCGAGGCAGTCGGGCGACATAGCGCCATGACCCTGCGCACCGATCTCACGCCCAACAGTTTCGACTACGAAAACCTGCCGCTCATCACTGCCAACGGCTTTCGCGAATACGACGCGCGCTGGCAATTCGGCAAGGAGCTCAACCTCGTCGGCGTCCAGCTTCTGGGCCTGGCGCTCGGCACCTATCTGCACGAGGCGGGCGTCGAGCCGAAGCTCGCGGTCGGCCACGATTTCCGCTCCTACTCGCTGTCGATCAAGCAGGCGCTGATCCTCGGCCTGATGAACGCCGGCTGCGCGGTGCATGACATCGGCCTCGCCCTGTCGCCGGTCGCCTATTTCGCGCAGTTCGCGCTCGACTGTCCCGCCGTCGCCATGGTCACCGCCAGCCATAACGAGAACGGCTGGACCGGCGTCAAGATGGGCGCGGCGCGGCCGCTGACCTTCGGCCCCGACGAGATGACGCGGCTGAAGAACATCGTGCTCGGCGGCGCAGCCAGGCCGCGTCCCGGCGGCTCGTACACGCGCGTCGATAACTTCCGCGAGACCTATCTCGAGGCCGTCACCGGGGGCCACAGGCTGTCCCGCCCGATCCGCGTCGTCGCGGCCTGCGGCAACGGCACTGCCGGCGCCTTCGCGCCCGAGGCGCTGCGCCGCATCGGCGCCGATGTCGTGCCGATGGATGCCGAGCTCGACTACACCTTCCCCAAATACAACCCCAACCCCGAGGACATGCACATGCTGCACGCCATGGGCGACGCGGTGCGCGCCCACAAGGCGGAGCTCTGCCTCGGCTTCGACGGCGACGGCGATCGTTGCGGCGTGGTCGACGATGCGGGCCACGAAATCTTCGCCGACAAGGTCGGCGTGTTGCTCGCCCGCGACATGTCTTCGCGCCATCCGAACGCCAAATTCGTCGTCGACGTCAAATCGACCGGCATCTACGAGATCGATCCGGTGCTGAAGGCCAACGGCGCCACCACCGACTACTGGAAGACCGGCCACTCCTACATGAAGCGCCGCACCCACGAATTGGGCGCGCTCGCCGGCTTCGAGAAGAGCGGTCATTATTTCATCAGCCCGCCGCTCGGCCGCGGCTATGACGACGGCATCGTCGCCGCCATCGCGGTGCTGGAGATGCTCGACCGCGCGGGCGCCCGCAAGATATCCGAGCTGGTCGAAGACCTGCCCAAGACCTGGGGCTCGCCGACCATGGCGCCGGAATGCCCGGACGACCGCAAATACGGCGTCGTCGACGCCATCGTCGCCGAATTCGAGGGGCTGAAGGCGCGTGGCGAAAAAGTCCTCGGCCAGAAGATCGTGGGGCTGGTCACCGTCAACGGCATCCGCGTCACGTTGGAAGACGGCACCTGGGGGCTCGTCCGCGCCTCGTCCAACAAGCCGTCCCTGGTCGTCGTGGTCGAGAGCCCGGTCTCCGAACGGCAGATGCGCGCCATGTTCGCCGATATTGACGCGCGGCTGAAAAAACATCCCGAGGTCGGCGAATACGACCAGAAGATCTGACGCCGGCTCTGGCCCCGATTCCTCGCGCCGGCCATTGTAATGCCGGTATTCCGCACCATATGTGATGCGGGGAGTCACATCGTGGACGACCCGAGTTGATTCGACGGGCGAGCGCTCTCGCCCTCCCGCACCGGTCTTCCACCAACAAGATGCAGCGCGGGCCTTGCGATCACCGAAAGCTTCACCATCCGTTATCGCCGGCCCGAAGCGCCCTGGAGCGTGGTGAAGATGGTCGTGCCCGGCGCCGACGCGGCAAAGGCCCAGGTCGACCGGCTGAAAGCCCTCGGCTATGCGGTCATCGACGTCGTATCGACGGCACAGCCGCCGCCGCTCGCCACGGCGATCGTCCGGACGGACCCTTTGGCGCGAATGTGACGCAGGGCAACGCGCAATTTCTACGAGGAGATGGATCTTGATGAGAACGATCCGGCGCCCCGCCAAGGCACAAGCCGGCGACGACGCCTCACCGGCACTCGCCCTGACGCCGACGAGCGAATTCCGGCTGAGCCGAATCTATGCCGAGGGCTGGAGCGCCGCCAATGCGCTGTCGGCCGACGAGAGCGTCGCGTCCGATCCGCGCGATCTTGCCGCGCGCAATCCCTATAAGGACGCGCAGCAGCGGGCGCGTTGGGAAGCCGGCTTCTCGGGCGCGCTCGGCAACATGCCGGCGCTCTCCCTTAGCCCGTCGGCGCTCGCGGCGGCGCGCGATAGCTGAGGCCGATGCTACCGCTTTGCAGGCGAGGGAACTAGCAAGCCGCAAGTTGCGTTGTATGGCGCGGAGGGACGAAAAGAGCGGAAACCAACGTGCCATGTCAGCCATCGGTCTGCGCGCCTCAGGGCGCGCCATCTCCAAGTACAGCGTGATCGGCGCCACCGCCGATTTTCGGCATCACGATTTCTTCTTCTCCCGGACCCAATCCCTCGCCATGCGAGACCTTCCCTGGGAAAGTCGGCTCAAGCCGATTCGCCCCTGGCACCATATTGCGACGCTCGCCGGCGTTGTCGCGATGCTGAGCGCGATGGCGGCGAACGTTCTCTGAGCGTATCTATAACCAGTTCAGCCCCAGCGCGTCGTACAGCATCTTCAACGCCGTGATGCCGATGAACAGCGCGAACATCTGGCGCAGCTTTTTGCGGTCCATGTCATGCGCGATCCGCGCGCCGAACGGCGCCACGACGAAGCTCGCCGGCGCGATCAGGACGAAACCCAGAAGGTTGACGTAGCCGAGCGAATAGGGCGGCAGGCCATGTGCCTGCCAGCCGCTAATCGCCGCGCCGATGGTGCCGGGTATCGAGATGATCGCGCCGAACGCGGCCGCCGTGCCCACGGCGCGGTGGATCGGCACGCCGCATAGCGTCATCGCCGGCACGCCGACCGTGCCGCCGCCGATGCCCATCATGGTGGAGACGCCGCCGATGCCCGCCGGCAGCAGCAGGCCGCCGAAACCGCCAGGCAGATGGTCGGCGAGGCGTTTGCTGTCGCCGAAGAACGCCAGGTAGACCGCCACCGGCAGTGCGACGCAGGCGAAGAACAGCGCCAGCGCCTGGCCCTTGGCGAAGCCGGAGAGCGCGCTGCCGATCAGCACGCCGACCAGCATCGGCACCACCCAGCGCCGCAACAGCGTCCAGTCTACCGCGCCCTTCGCGTTGTGCGAGCGCGTCGAGGAGAACGAGGTCGGGATGATGGTGGCAAGCGAGGTGCCGACCGCGATGTGCATTCGCACGCCCGGATCGATGCCCATCAGGTCGAGCACGTGATAGAGCACCGGCACGATGACGATGCCGCCGCCGACGCCCAGCATGCCGGCGACGAGGCCGCCGACCACGCCGGCGATCACCAGTCCGAGCGCGAAGGTCCCCAGTTCGCCGCCCGACGCTGCCGCGAAGAATTCCATTGTCCACCCGCGTTTTGGCGGACCGGCCTCATGTAGCGAAGCGGTAGGCCAACGAAAAACAGTGAACTTGCATTTGCACGCTCATGCAAGGATTCTGACACCGGTATCAACGAAGGAGCGACACCATGGATCGCCGGTCCGTCCTCGGCCTTGGCGCGCTGGCGCTGGCCGGCGCCGCGCTGCCGTCGCGCGCTGCCGATGTCCCCAGCAGCGACCGCCTCCCCGGCGATCCCGCCGAGATCGTTCCGTTGTGGCCGAAGACGCCGCCGGGCGGCAAGGGCGTGCATCTGAAGCTCGACATCTTCGAGCGCAGCCCGACGCCGGAGCTTTTTCGCGACCGCGCCGTCACCGACATCCAGGAGCCTGTCCTCACCGTCTTTCGTCCCGACAAGCCGGACGGCTCGGCGCTGCTGCTGGCGCCCGGCGGCGGCTATAAGCGCGTCGTCATCGACAAGGAAGGTTTCGAGGCGGCGCGCCGGCTGAACGGCGCCGGCGTCACCGTCTTCGTGCTGCGCTATCGCCTGCCGTTCGAGGGCTGGGCCAACGGTCCCGACGTGCCGCTGCAGGATGCGCAGCGCGCCATGCGCCTGATCCGTGCCCGGGCCGGCGAATTCGCCGTCGATCCCAGGCGCGTCGGCGTCCTCGGCTTCTCCGCCGGCGGCCATGTCGCGGCCTCGCTGATCACGCGGTTCGATGCCAAGGTCTACGCGCCCGCCGACGCCATCGACAAGCAGGACGCGCGGCCCGATTTCGCCGGGCTGATGTATCCCGTCGTCAGCATGATCCCGCCCATCGCCCATGCCGGCAGCCGCGAGAAACTGCTCGGCGCCGATCCCGGCGCGGCGCAGCAGGCGGCCTATTCCTGCGAACGCCTGGTCACCGCCAGGACCCCGCCGACCTTCCTCGCGCTCGCCGCCGACGACAAGGAGGTCGATCCGCAGAACAGCCTCGCCATGGCCGCTTCGTTGCGTGGCGCCGGCGTGCCCAGCGAATTGCACATGTTCGAGGAAGGCGGCCACGGTTTCGGCCTGCGCCTGGCGCAGGGCAGGCCGGCGGCGATCTGGCCGGATCTGCTGCTGCGCTGGGGCGCCCGCCACGGCGCTTTCAAGAATGTGACCCTCTAAAGCGCAATCGGGTGAGGCGTACTTCAGCTTCACCCGAAAATTGCGCGTCAATCGGAGAATCTAGAGCATGATCCGATTCAACGTCATGCGATCATGCTCTAGACGGCGACGGGCTCGCGCGCCAGCAGCGCCAGCGCATCGCGCAGGGTCTGCACGCCGGCGCCCTTGCGCGTCGCATTCTCGCTGAGGTGGCGGCGAAACAGGCGTGCGCCGGGCTGGCCGTTGAACAGGCCCAGCATGTGCTTGGTCATGGCGTGGAGCGGCACGCCCTCGCCGAGTTTGCGTGCGATGTAGTCGACATATTCGCCGACCGCGTCGTTCACAGCGCGCGGTGCCGCGCCGAAGAAGCGCGCATCGACCTCGGCCAGCAGCGCCGGCGCGTGATAGGCGGCGCGGCCGAGCATCACGCCGTCGACATTGGCGAGATGCGCTTCGGCTTCGTCCAGCGTCGCGATGCCGCCGTTGAGGACGATGGCGAGCGCCGGGTTCTCCTGCTTCACGCGATAGACCAGGTCGTAGTCGAGCGGCGGCACGTCGCGATTTTCCTTCGGCGACAACCCGTCCAGCCACGCCTTGCGCGCATGCACGGCGAAGGTCGTGACGCCGGCCGCGGCACACTGCGCGATCATCGCGCGCAGCGACCGCTCGGGCTCCTGCTGGTCGACGCCCAGACGGCATTTCACGGTCACGGGAATCGAAACCGCGGCGCGCATCGCCGCGACGCAATCCGCCACCAGCTCCGGCTCGCGCATCAGGCAGGCGCCGAAGCGCCCCGACTGCACCCGGTCCGACGGGCAGCCGACATTGAGATTGACCTCGTCATAGCCGAAATCCGCCGCGATCTTCGCGGCCTCGCTGAGCTTGGTCGCGTCCGAGCCGCCCAGCTGCAGCGCCACGGGATGCTCGGCGGCAGCGAACCCCAGGAGCCGCACGCGATTGCCGCGCAGCACCGCCTCCGCCGTCACCATCTCGGTGTAGAGCAGGGCGTGCGCGCTCAGCAGCCGGTGCAGCACCCGGCAATGCGTATCCGTCCACTCCATCATGGGCGCGACGCAGAATCTGTGGGTTAAGCCGCTCATTCCGCCTGCTTTACGTACCGGCCGGGCGCGGCGCAAGCGCTGCGTCGGGCCTATTGACACTGCCTTCTGTCATATGTAAGTAATATCTTACACATGAATGTTGGAGCTTTCAGTTGGCGGTCAGCGGAGATCAATTGCTTGCCGCGCTCGCGGCGCTCGCCAGTCCGCACCGGCTGCGGATCGTCGCGGCGCTGAAGTCGGGCGGCAGGAATTACGTCAGCCAGCTGGCGCGCGAGGTCGGCATCAGCCGGCCCCTGCTGCATCTGCACCTGCACAAACTGGAGGAGGCCGGTCTCGTCACCAACAAGCTCGAACTGTCCGGCGACGGCAAGGCGCTCAACTATTTCGAGGTCGCCGATTTCGTCTTCGAACTCACGCCGGCGGCCATCGTCAAGGCTGCTAGGTCCCTCACCGCTTCCAATACCGACAAGTGAAAGGAACGCAAAATGTCCGAACATCTCTATCTGGTCAGCTTGGGCCTGTTATTTGGAACGCCCTTGGCCATTTTCGGCATGAAGTACTGGTCCGCAACGCAGCAGGCGCGCGCGCGTATTGCCGATGAGGGCGCCTATCGCCGGCTTGCCGCGGACGCCGTCACCGCGCAGTCCGGCAACGCGGCCACGCTTGGCGCCATCCAGTCCGAGCTTGCGGAGATCAAGATCCGCATGGCGTCGGTCGAGAAAATCCTGAAGGAGGTCGGATGATGTCCGCAACCTTGAGCCCGCGAGCCGCTTTCGCCGTGTCCACGGCGGTTTCCGAAGTCTCTCTGCTCCGCCTCTACGCCTTGCGGGCCACGTATCTTCTGCTGGTGGTAGGGATGGGATTCCAGATCTGGCCGGCCATCGTTCATCACGCCAAGCCGTGGGACCTGATGCATGGCGTCGCGTCCTGCATGCTCGGGGCGATGTCGGCTTTGGCGATTCTGGGACTTCGCTATCCGCTGCGGATGCTGCCCATCCTGTTTTTCGAACTGGTCTGGAAATCGACGTGGCTGATCGCCATCGCCTATCCGCTGTGGGCCGCCCACCGGATCGACGCGGACACGGCGGAGACCGTCCAGGCCTGTCTGATGGGCGTCATATTTCCCCTCGTCATTCCCTGGCCCTACGTGTTCGCCAATTACCTGAAGGCGGCGGGCGATCGCTGGCGTTGAGGCGCTGGCCGAGGTCGCGGCGCGGATCGGCGGGCGCCACGCGAAACGAGTCCCCAATCGCGCCGTCTCGGCCTATTCTGGCGCCGCCTCGCGGAGCAAGTGACTTTCGGCATGACCTACAGAGCGCCTGTGCGGGACATTCTGTTCTCGCTGACCGAGATCGTCGGCTTTTCGCAGCTGCGCGCCGCGCCGCGCTTCGCCGATTGCGACGATGCCACCGTCGCCGCGATCCTGGAGGCCGGCGGCAAATTCGCAGCCGACGTGCTGGCGCCGCTCAATCGCGCCGGCGACACCATCGGGGCGCAGATCGCCAACGGCCAGGTGCGCGCGGTGCCGGGCTTCGCCGATGCCTATCGCCGGCTGGTCGACGGCGGCTGGTGCGCGCTCGCCTGCGATCCTGCGTTCGGTGGCCAAGGCCTGCCTAAGACGCTCGAGATCGCGGTGTTCGAGATGATCCACGGCGCCAACATGGCGTTCGGACTGTGCCCGATGCTGACGCGCGGCGCCGTCGAGGCGCTGTCCGAGCACGGCACGGCGCGCCAGAAGGCGCTCTACCTGCACAAGCTGATCTCGGGCGCCTGGACCGGCACGATGAACCTCACCGAGGCGTCCTCGGGCTCGGACCTGAGCACCTTGCGCAGCCGCGCCGAGCCGGACGGCGATGGCTTCTATTGCATCACCGGCCAGAAGATCTTCATCACCTGGGGCGATCACGACATGGCCGAGAACATCGTTCATCTCGTGCTCGCGCGCCTGCCGGATGCCCCGGCCGGAAGCCGCGGCATCTCGTTGTTCCTCGTGCCCAAGCGCCTGGTCGGCGAGGATGGCGCGCTCGGCGCCGCCAACCGCGCCGGACCGCTCAGCATCGAGCACAAGCTCGGCATCCACGGCTCGCCGACCTGCACGATGAATTTCGACGCCGCCCATGGCGAGCTCGTCGGCGAGGCCGGCCAGGGTCTCGCCCACATGTTCACGATGATGAACGCCGCGCGGCTGCAGGTCGGCATCGAAGGCGTCGGCATCGCCGAGCGTGCCTATCAGCAGGCGCTCGGCTACGCGCTGGAGCGCCGCCAGGGCCGCTCGGCCTGGACCGGCGAAGCCTCGGCGCCGATCTTCGATCATCCCGACATCCGCCGCTCGCTGATGCTGATGAAGGCGCGTATCGAGGCGGCGCGCGCCATCTGCCTCGCGACCGCGCTGGCGGCCGACCTGGCCGCCGCCGCGCCCGACGCGGCGCTGCGGCAAAAGGCGCAGCTGCGTGCCGAACTGCTGACGCCGATCGCCAAGGCGTGGTCGACCGACGCCGGCGTCGCGGTCGCTTCCATGGCGCTGCAGGTGCATGGCGGCGCCGGCTTCATCGAGGAGACCGGCGCCGCGCAGCACTACCGCGACGCGCGCATCGCGCCGATCTACGAAGGCACCAACGGCATCCAGGCCATCGACCTGATGGGCCGCAAGCTGGCGCTCGGCAACGGCGAGGCGGTGCGCGACCTGCTGGCGGAGATCTGGACCGCCATCGGCGCGCTCAAGACCTCGCCCAATGCCTGGCTGCACGCGGTCGGGGCGCGGCTCGAAGCGGCCGCCGGCGCGGCCCAGACCGCCACCAGCTGGATGGTCGAGCGCCGCGGCCACGCCCAGCCCGATGCGCTCGCTGGCGCGACCGCTTACTTGCAGCTGCTCGGCGATCTGACCGGCGGCTGGCTGCTGGCCAAGGGCGCGCTCGCCGCCGCGGGCCACGCGCCGGCGGACGATGGCGATCAATGGTGGCAGACGCGCATCGGTCTTGCCCGCGTCTTCGCCGACCAGGTGCTGGCACAGGCGCCCGGCCTTGCCGCCGGCGTGACCGCCGGCGCAATCGATCTGGTCAAGACCAGTGCCCGGGCGCTGGGCGCGGTGGGATAGGGCGTGGCCGCGGCCTTTCTCTTCGCCCTCATTCCCGCTTCCGCCGCGGCCATGGCGCGCGGCTACGGCATGCCGGGCTGAGGACTCTCAGCCCAGGCTCTGCATCTTCTGCTTGAACGTCAGTTCTATGAATTCGGCCGGCCGGACCATCTGCAGCGTCACCTGCACGATCATATAGCCGTTCAGGATGTCCTGCCCCGTCATCGTGCTGCCGAGGCCGCATTGCACGGTATAGGCGTCGGATGCCTTGTCGCCCATCAGCCCGCCTTGCGCCCACAGGTTCTGCAGGAAGCCCGAGATCATAGCCGTGACCGCGACCCAGGTCGCCCCGTCATTGGCCGCGAAGGCGAAGGGCTGCAGCGACTGCGTGATCGACTGCTCGATGTAGATCAGCGTGCGGCGGACCTGGATATAGCGATAGTCCAGGCTGTTGCCGTCCAGCGTCCGCGCCCCCCATACCACCGTGCCGCGCCCCGCGAAGTCGCGGATGACATTCACCGACTTGCCGTTGACCGGCACGTTGATCGGCCCCTGCTGCTCGGCGTTGACCGGCACGCTCGGCGCGAGCACCTGGCTGACCGCCATGTTGGCCGAGGCATTCCACACCCCGCGCGTCGCATCGTTGAGCGCGAAGATGCCCGCCATGGCGCCGCTGGCCGGCAGCAGGTTCATCTTGGCGGCCACGATGTTCTCCATCTGCTGCAGCAGCGGCACTGCGTTAACCAGGTTCTGGTTCAGCTGCCGCACCGCTTTTAATTCTTCAGGCGTATTGTCCGGCGCCAGCGTGGTCGCGATCGCCTTGATCTGCGCGGCCAGCGCCAGGAAGATCGGGTTGTCGTCCAGGGCGGGCCCGGCCTTGGCGGGGTCCGCGCTCGGATAAAGATAGGCCGCCTGGCTCGTCAGGATGGTCTGCAGCAGAGCCAGATTGTCCGCGCCGGCATTGAAGACGGTGTAGTCGACCTCGCTGGTCGGAACCACCGTGGCTTCCAGGAACGGAAAATACGCCGCGCCGTAACTCAGATTGGCCTCGCCGACCGCGGCCTGGAAATTCGCGATGCACGCGGCGAGGTCGAGATCGCGCTGCGCCTTGTCGGCCGTGTCGATGGCCTCGGTGCCGTAGACGTCGAGCAGCGCCACGCGATCCAGCAGCGTCCCGCACTGGCCCAGCATTGTCCGGACGAGCGTCTGGAAATCGCTGGAAATCGGCACCCGCCCGCCCTTCGGCACGGTCCCCTTCAGCAGGACCGCGTCGGGAATGACGGTGATGGTCGGCCCGGCCTGTTCGCCGGCCACTGTCAGGCCCTGGGTCAGCGTCGCGGCATCGATCGTGACGTTGCCCGTTTGGGCATCGACGGCATCCTTGTAGGCGCCCACCGAGACGACGTAGCAGGGGCCGCCGCCATTCGCGTAGAACAGGCGCACGCTGTTGTAGAGGTTGAACGACGCAAGGACCGGCGGCGAACCCTTCTTGGCGAGACGATAATTGGCGGGCTGGAAGTTGGCGCCGTCCCACAGCATCGCGGTGACGTCGTAGGGCGCCTTCGCGGCCGCCGTGATCAGGTAGCGCGGCTCGTAGCCGGCTCCGAAATACTGCCGATAGTCCGTCAGCGAATTGATCAGGATCGGATTGAAGAAGGCCGCCTTGCCGCCGATGGCAGCGGCCTCTGTGTAGCCGATGAAAATGGGGATCGCGGTGGCGACGCCGGGAATGGATTGGGGAAAAGCGCTCAGCGCGGAGACGTCGACGCCGGGGTGCTCGTTCTTGGAATCGGCCATGATTGTCCTCATTGGATGGTTCGGGAAGGCGCACCCCGCACACAGACAAATGGATGACGGCAAAAACTCTAGAACACGACTCAGCTCGCCGTGAAATTCCCCGGCCGCCGCTCGGCGACGGCGCGCACGCCCTCGGCATAGTCGTGGGTCTTGCGCAGCGCCGTCTGCTCGGCGAATTCGTGGTCGGTCTGTGCCTTCACCTTCCCAGCCAACGCCTGGCGCAGCGTCGCGCGCGTCGATTGCACCGCCAGCGGCGCGTTCTCGGCGATCTCCGCCGCCAGCGTCATGGCGGCCGCGCGCGGATCGTCGGCCATCTCGTCGACCAGGCCCCAGGCCAGCGCCTCGTCCGCCTTGATACGGCGTCCGGTCAGGCACATCAGTGCGGCGCGCTGGTCGCCGATCAGCCGCGGCAGGGTGAAGGAGATGCCGAAACCCGGATGAAAGCCGATCTTCACGAAATTCGCCGCGAACCGCGCCTCGCGCGACGCCACGCGGAAGTCCGCCACCAGCGCCAGCCCAAGGCCCGCGCCGACGGCCGCGCCCTGCACCGCGGCCACGACCGGCTTCTTCGCCGAGAACAGCCGCACCGCTTCGACATAAAGCGCATTGATCCCCGGCCCGGCGCCCGGATGCGCGATGCCGGTCGGCGCCGTCAGGTCTGCGCCGGCACAGAAGTTCTTGCCCGCCGAGCACAGCACGGTAACGCGCATCTCCTTCTCGACATCGACGATGTCAAGCGCATCCGCCAGGTCGCGCATCAACTCCACCGACACATGATTGTGCGGCGGCCGGTCGATCTCCAGCACCGCGATATGGCCGTCCCGCTTCAGGGACACGTCGCCGAACGTATCTCTCATCGCTTGGCCCCCAGAAGGTTGCGCGCCACCACCCATTTGTGCACTTCGGTCGGGCCGTCATAGATGCGCATGGTGCGCAGCTTGGTCGCCATCAGCTGCAGCGGCAGCTCCTTGGTCATGCCCATAGCGCCATGCGCCTGCATCGCGTGGTCGACGATCTCATAGGCCATCTCAGTGGCGAAGGCCTTGATCATCGAGATCTCCAGCCGCACGTCGCGCCCGGTGTCGAGCTTCCAGGCGCAGTCGTAGGTCATCAGCCGCGCCGCGTGGATTTTCGTCGCCGCGTCCGCCACCCACCACTGGATCGCCTGGCGCTCCGACAGGGGCTGGCCGAAGGTCACGCGCAGCGGCGCGAAGGCGCAGATCATGTCGAGGGCGCGCTGCGCCATGCCGATCGACCACGCCGCCATCTCCAGCCGCCGCGTGCCGAGCCGGATCTGCATCGGGGCGAAGCCGGCGCCTTCGCTGCCGAGCAGCTTCCAGCCCTCGACCCGGCAATCCTCCAGCGCGATCTCATAGGTCGCGGCGCCGCCGATCATCGCGATGCGGCGCAGGACGTTGAAGCCCTTGGTGCCGCGATCGACCAGGAACGCCGAGATGCCGCCGCGCGCCCGCTTCTCCTTGTTGGTCACCGCCATGACGATGGTGAAATCGGCGTGATCGGCGCGTGAGATCCAGATCTTGCGCCCGTTCAGCACCCAGTCCTCGCCGTCGCGCTCGGCGCGCGTGATCATGCCCGCCGGGTCGGCGCCGGCGCCGGGCTCGGAGATGCCGATCGCCGACACCGTCTCGCCGCGCACATAGGGCGCCAGATAGGCCTCGCGCTGGCGCTCGTTCACCGTCGCCATCAGCATGCGCAGATTGGGCGAGTCCGGCGGCAGCGTGTAGGGCGTGACGGTGCGGCCGAGTTCCTCGTTGACGCCGACCAGCGCCACCGCCGGCAGGTCCGCGCCGCCGACGTCTTCGGGCGCGTCCAGTCCCCACAGGCCGAGCTTTTTCGAAATCTCGTCGATACGCTTGTGCTCGGCGGGGCCGATGGAGAGGCCTTGTCCCTTCGCCTCGCGCTCCAGCACGCCGGCCTCCAGCGGCAACAGCTCGTCGTCGACGAAGCGCCGCACCAGGTCCTTCAGCATGCGATGCTCTTCGCTGAGCTCGAAATCCATCGGCCTATTCCTTCTGTATGACGATGTTGTCGGTATGCAGCGCGGCGATCTCGGCGTCGCTGTAGCCGGCCTCGCGCAGGATTTCATCGCTGTGTTCGCCATGCGCCGGCGCCGGGCTGCGGATCGCCGCCGGCGAGTCGGCGAACTTCGTCGCCGGCCGCACCTGGCGCACCGCGCCTTCGCTCGGATGCTGCGTCATCTGGAACAGGCCGACCGCTTGCAGCTGCGGATGCTCCAGCAGCTGGTCCAGCGCGTAGATCGGCGTCGCCGGGATGTCGCACGCGGCGCAGATCGCCATCCACTCCGCCGTCGTCCGCTCCGGCGTCGTGGCGCGCATCGCGGCATAGAGCTTGGCGTTGTTGGCATTGCGCTTGGCGCGGTCGTCGTCGGCCAGTTCCTCGCCGATCTCGGGCTTGCCGGCGGCGGCGAAGAACGCCCGCCAATGCGGCGCCGAATAGGGCAAGAGGGCGATGTAGCCGTCCTTGGTCGGCGCCGGCTTGCGCCCACCCTCCAGCAGCCGCGCATAGCCCGGCGGCGCCGGCGCGGGCTCAAAGGCGAGGCCGCCCAGATGCTCGGTCAGCACGAAGGCGACCATGGTCTCCAGCATCGGCACTTCGACATATTGCCCGCGCCCGCTGCGCGCGCGGTGCAGCAGCGCCGCCAGCACGGCGTTGACCACCGCCATGCCCGCCGTCTTGTCGGCGATCAGGCTCGGCACATAGTCCGGCGCCTCGCGCCCGATGCTGGCGACGGCGGCAAGGCCGCATCCCGCCTGGATGATGTCGTCGAACGCCGGCTTGGCCGCGTCCGGCCCGTCCTGGTCGAAACCGGTCGCCGCGCAATAGACGATGTCGGGTTTAAGCGCCGCCACCGCGTCATAGCCGAAGCCCAGCCGCGCGATCGCCTCGACGCGCATGTTGTGCACCAGCACGTCCGCCGTCGGGATCAGCCGCCGCAGCACGTCGGCGCCCGCCGGCGTCTGGAGGTCGAGCGCGAGGCTGCGCTTGTTGCGGTTCAGCGTCAGAAAGATCGAACTCATGCCGCGATGGAGCGACACGCCGTTCAGCCGCATCAGGTCGCCGGCCGGGCTCTCGATCTTGACGATCTCGGCGCCGTAATCGCCCAATATCTGCGTCGCATACGGCCCCAGCACGACTGCGGTGAGGTCGAGGATGCGAAGGCCCGCGAGCGGACCGGACTTCTGGGCGGGATCGGACATCGCGCCGCCATGCTAGGCCGCCCTTCGAACCCGCCGCAACCGCCGGCCGCCATTTTCACGGATGTGAAAGCGGCCGCCCTATTGCCCGATGTTCTCCTTGAGGAACGCTTCCAGCGTCCGCAGCATCTGGATGCGCGTCTCGGCCAGGCTGAGATAGTGGTCGTCGCCTTCCATGGCCACGAACTCGACCTTCTTGCCGGCGCGGGTCAGCGCGTCGCGCTCTTCCTCGCTCTGCAGGAACGGCACGGTGGTGTCGAGCTTGCCGTGCATCAGCAGGATCGGCGCCCGCACCTGGCCCGCATGCTGCGCCGGCGACGTCGCGTCCAGCCGCACGCTGTCGTCCGACGCCGAGCCGATGCGCGAGGTCCAGAACGACAGGGTCTGCGAGTTGGAGCCGTTGCGGCGCGTCTCCATCGCCATCATGCCGCCAAGGTCCGAGACGCCGGCGAAACTGGCGGCGCAGGCATAGAGCTCGGGCGTGAACGTCGCCCCCGCCAGCGCCGCATAGCCGCCATAGCTGGCGCCGACGATGCAGATGCGCTTGGGATCGACGACGCCGTCGGCGATCAGCTTCTTGACGCCGTCGCTGATGTCGTCCTGCATCTTCAGGCCCCATTGATGAAAGCCGGCCGCGTCGAAGGCATGGCCATAGCCCGTGGAGCCGCGGAAGTTCGGCTGGAACACCGCATAGCCGCGATTGGCCAGGAACTGCACCCACCAGTCGAACTGCATACGGTCGCGTGCGTCCGGCCCACCATGCGGCATCACCACCAGCGGCAGGTTCTTGCCGCTGCGGCCCGGCGGAAGGGTGAGATAGGCCGGAATGTCCAGCCCGTCGCGCGCCTTGAACGGGTAGGGCTGCATCTGGCCCAGGTCGCTCGCCTTCAGGCCCGGATATTCCGAAGCGATCATCGTCGCCTTGTGCGTGTCGCGATCGAGGAAATAGAAGGTGCGCGGCTGGGTCGGCGCCTCGACCGCCACGATCGCCTTGTCGCCGGCCTGCGTCACCGACACGGCGTGCGCGTCGAGGCCCGGAAACACCTGCTCGATGCCGCGCTGCAGCGCTTCGCGCGCCGGATCGAAATAGACATATTCCATCTTGTCCTTGAGCCAGCCCGCGCCGATCACCCGCCCGGTCCAGTCGTCGGTCAGCACCTCGGCCACGTCGTAGGCGGGATCGTCGAACAAGGCCGCGCCCGTCGCGCCGCTGTCGCGGTCCAGCCGCACCAGCGCGTTGCGTCCGGCGCCGTTGAGCGCGGCGATGACCAGCGATTTGGCATCGAAGCTCAACCCTTCGACATTGGCGCCGCGGTCCTCGCGCGCGTCGAAATCACGGACATGGTGCCAGCTGCCGTCGTTGTACAGCGACAGATGATCGGTCAGCGGGCTCCTGGTCTGGTCGACGCGGCCGACGATGTTGCCTTCGCCGTCGGTGATCCAATGCCCGGGCAGCATGGCGCCGTCCTGCAGCACCGCAGCGTGCCCGGTATGGATGTCGACCTTGTAGAGGCTGTAGCGATATTCGCGGAAATCGCCGGCGTTGCGCTCCGACGCGTCGTTGTCGATGCGCGAGTCGGCGGGCCGCGTCCACAACGGCATCAGCACGATGTTGGGATCGCCGAGATCGCTGTCCACGATGCCGGTGCCCAAATTCACCGCGTTCGAATCGATATTGTTGCCGAACAGCTGCACCCAATTGCTGCCGCCCACCTCCAGCGACAGCACGCGGTACCAGGTATAGAGCTCCGGATCGGCGCCCAGCGGATAGGCCCGGATCGTCTTGGTAAACATCGCCAACCGGTCGTTCTTCGCCCAGCGCACGTCGGTGATGATCCAGTCCGTGGAGGCGAACACCTGCGGCGGGTCGGGCGAATTCACCGTGTAGATGACCGCGGCGGGCTTGCCGTCCAGCGACTGGAGGCCGGCGAAATGCTTGCCGTCGGGTGAAAGCTGCGGCTGGCTGAGGAACGGAAGCTGGCCGAAGGCCTCGACCGGCGGCAGCGCTTGCGCGCCCGCGCCGCCGCCCGTCGCCAGCACACCGCCGACGACAGCAAACGCGGCAAACGCCGCCACTCTACGCAAACTCATTTTATCCCCCGTCCCTGGAGAGGCACACTAGCGCACTCCGCGCCGCGGCGCACCTTGCGCAATTGCGGCTATGCCGCGGCGCAGCGCGGCCAGGATCGGCGCCTGTTTCTCCTCCAGCCGCGCCACGGCGCCGGCGACGCCGATCGCCGCGGTGCGGCTCAGCGTTCCGGGCGCCAGCAGCATCGCGACGATGCCGACGCCGCGCCGCACCGAGTGCTTCTCGCGCGCATAGTCGAGATAGCCGAGCGCCACCAGGCTCTTGAGCAGCGCCGCGCCGCTCGACGGTGCATAGCCGAAGGCGCCGCAGATGTCTTTCAGCGTCAGCGGCCGCCGCTCGCGCTCGAACAGTTCGAGCACCTCGAAGACGCGGACGGCGGATTTGATCGTCATGCCAAAGGCTTGCGGCACCAGAAATCGTACATCGAGGCGAACAGGCGCGGGTTGTCGCGCTCGGCCCTGGCCCAGGCCGCGAAGTCGCGCTGCAGCGGATCATGCGGGTTCTCGGCACGGTAGCGCGCGGTGAAGCGCTGCTTGGACATGCCGAAATGAATGAGCTGCAGCCCCAGGTCGCCCAGCGCTTTTTGAATGCGCGGCACGTCGAAGGGATCTTCGTGCTGGTGCACCAGAAGGTCGTAGACGCCGGGCAGGGTGTGGAAGTCCCGGCTCCGCGGCACCGCCGCGGGCGGCAGCGCCATGACGCGGCGGCGGATCGCGCGCAGCACGTCGTCGTCCACCGTCTCGCCGGCGAGCGCGCCGAGCGATCGGCGCAGCGCCCTTATGCTCAGCCGCGCGATGCGGCTGTACAGCATGACATGCATGACGCCGCCGGGTTTCAGCGCGGCGGCCAGCGCCGCCCAGCCCTTTTCCGGCTCGGCGAGATGATGCAGCACGCCGGTGCACAGGATGGCGTCGAAGCGCCGGCCGAGCGTGCCGACCTCCAAAAGGTTGAGCTCGCGGAACGCGATGCCGTCCAATCCCGCCTCGGCGCAGCGCTCGGCGGCATAACGCAGGCTGGTGCGGCTGACGTCGATGGCGGTGAGCCTGTCGCCGGGCAGGCGCCGCGCCTGCAACGCCACCTGGCGTCCGGTGCCGCAGCCCGCGATCAGGATGTCCGCCGGCGTCGGGATCGTGTCCGGCCCGTCCGGATCCATCTCGCGCACCCGCGTCGCCATGCTGGTCGGGGTGTTGGCCATGACGCGTTTCCACATCGGGTACGGCCATACTTCGTACTGCTCGGCGACGGCGCGGGTGACGGGATCGGCCAGCTCCGCATGGCGCGAGAGCGACGGGCGTGGCGGCAGGAACGCGTCGGCGAAGGCGCCGGCGGCGCTAAGGCGCGCGCGCTCGTCGTCGCCGAACAGCCAGGCGCCGCTGTTCATCGCCGCCTGCGCCCGGAGCGCGTCGGCGAGACGCGGGAAATCGCGCCAGCGTTCGGCGAGCAGCATCCAGCGCCGCATCGCCGTCAGCGGCAGCTCGATCTCCAGCCCCGCGACGATGTCCTCGTTGAGTAGCGCCAGCGCCAGCGGGCTTGCCTCAAGGCGCCGCGCCATCGCTTCGGGCGCGGCGTCCAGCAGATCGCTGTCGCGCCGCAGATGGCGCCAGCCCGCCGCGCTGAGCGCGCCCGGGTTGATATCGCGGTCGCCGAGCAGCGCCAGCAGCGCCGGCACGCGGTCCGCGGTCAGCGCCTCGGGATACTCCTTGAGGATGCGCGCCGCCAGAACCTTCTCCGCGCGGCCGTCCGGTGCCGCGTCATAGGCCGCCCAGGCCTCGGCCAGCGCCTCGCGCGAGCGTCCCTCCTGCCAGAGTGCGAGCGCGGTGGCGACGCTCATGCCTCAGCCGATCCGGCTCGACATGCCGCCATCGACCGGCAGCAGCACGCCGGTGATGAAGCGCGCCTCGTCGCTGGCGAGGAACAGCGCCGCATGCGCCGTGTCCCACGCCGTTCCCATCTTGCCGCCGAGCGGCACGCGCGCGTTGCGGGCCTGGCGCACCGCCTCCTGATCCTGCCCGCTCGCCGCGGCGATGCCGGCGACCGCCATCGGCGTGTCCATCAGGCCGGGCAGCACCGCGTTGCAGCGGATGCCGTGCCGCGCGTTGGACTGCGCCACGCTGGTGGTCAGCCGGTTGACCGCCGCCTTCGACACTTCATAGGCGACCTGGTTGCCGCCGGCGATCGAGGCCAGCGAGGAGATGTTGACGATCGCGCCGCCGCCCGCCGCGCGCATGACCGGGATCGCGCACTTTATCGTCAGCCACATGGCTTTGAGGTTGACCGTCATGATGCGGTCGAAGGCGTCTTCCGCCACCTTGTGCGCCGGCCCGTCGCCGCCGCCGATGCCGACATTGTTGACCAGGATGTCGATGCGTCCGAGGCGCGCCACCGCCGCCGCGATCAGCGCCTCCGCCGCGCCCGTCTTGGCGATGTTGGCTTCGAGCGCGGCGGCGCGGCCGCCTTCCTTCTGGATCAGCGCCACGGTCTCGGCGGCTCGCGCCCCGTCGCGGTCGACGCACAAGACGTCGGCGCCTTGGCGCGCGAACAGGATCGCCATGGCGCGGCCGTTGCCGATGGTGGTGCCGGGCGTCTGGCCGGCGCCGACCACGACCGCGGTCTTGTCCTTGAGGCGCATGCGTCAGAAGCCTTTGAGGTCGGGATCGAGCGTCAGCCCGGCGTCGAGCTGCACGCCGAATGTGTTCAGCATCATCGACACCTGGGTGTACTGGCCGGCCGTGAACACCACGTCCATGCACTGCTTCGGCGTGAAATGCGCGCCCAGCGCGGCCCATGTCGCGTCGCCGACGAACTGATCCTTGTGCAATTCGTCGCTGGCGCGGATCAGCGCCGCGTCGGCGGCGCTCCAGCCGGCCTCGGCGCCTTTCTTGAGGCGCGCGATCTCGTCGTCGGTCAGGCCCTCGCGCTTGGCGATGGCGATATGCTGCGTCCATTCATAGCCCGACTTGCACAGGAACCCGGTGCGCAGGATCACGATCTCGCGCTCGCGCGGCGCCAGGTCGTTGCGCCGCGACAGCACATAGCCGCCCCATTCGTTGAAGCGTTGCAGCGCCTTGGGCGCGTGCGCCAGGGTGCGGAAGATGTTGAGCACGCGGCTGCCGAACGGCTTCAGGACCTCCTTCTGGTCGTCGCTCAGTTCGGCGTCGCTCAGCGGCGCGATACGGGCCTGGCGCAGGCGCATGACGGTCTCTCCCCGGTTTTGTCTGCCGGGCAAAATAGACTAGTCGGGCCTGACATCAACACCGATCTCGCGCAGCAATTCGTGGGCCTGGCTCTGGCTGACGATCAGCCCGGCATAGTCGGCGAGAACCGCGAGGTTCAGCCCGGCGAGCGAGGCGCCTTCGAGATTGGCGCCGCGCAGTCTGGCGCGGTCCCATTCGGCGCGGTCGATGGTCGATCCCGTCAGCACCGCCTCGGAGAGGTCGGAGTCCCAGAACAGCGTCTCGGAGAATTTGCAGGCCGTGAGGGCGCAGGTCCGCAAGGCCAGGCCGCTCAAATCGGCATAGCTGAAATTGCAGGCGTCGAACGTCGCCTTGCAGAGCACGACCTTCCTGGACAGCACCTTCTCGAAGCGCGAGCCCTTGAAGCGCGCGCCGCGAAAGCTGCAATCGCGCGCTTCCACCGCGTACAGATCGCAGCGCTCGAAGGCGCAGTCGGCGAAATTGCATGCCGTCAGCGAGGCCTCCCGCATCTCGCAGAGCGAGAAGGTGCAGCCCTTCTTCGCCTCGGCGTCGAACAACAGGCATTTGGCGAAGCGCGCGCCGATGAACTCGCAGGTCGCGAACCGTACCTGCGCGAAGCGGCAATTGGCGAACTGCGCCCCGGAAAAATTGGCGCCGTGCAGCGTCAGCGCTTCGAACGTGCAATCGGCGAACCGTGCGTCGCTGCCGTCCAAGCTCTCCAAATCGAGCGCGGCGGTGAAGCGGCGCCCCTCGAAGACGCGGCCGCCCTTGAGCGTCGCGTCCAGCTCCTCTTGCGTGACCGCTCTGCGGTCGGCCGGTTCGGGCGGCATGACGGGTCTATGCCGCGCGCGCATCCGGGAAGATGCGCAGGAAATTGTCGACATAGAACTTGTCGCGCACCGAGGCGGGCCGCTCGCCCAGCGCCCCTTCGAACCGCGCCACCGGATTGCGCCCGCCCTCGATGTGCGGATAGTCGCTGGAAAACAGATAGAGGTCGGGGTTCGACTGGTCGATGAAGGCGCCGACCGCCTCGAACACGAAGGGGGTGAAGGCCATCTGCTGCGTCAGCTGCTGGGTCGGGGTGCGCGTGAAGCGCGCCAGGTTCTGGTCGGTGCGGCCCCAATGCTGCGCCACCCAGTCGAGCCGCGTCAGCATCTGCGGCACCCAGCCGGCGCCGAGTTCGACGCTGGCGCCGCGCAGCTTGGGGAAGCGCTCGAAGATGCCTTCGATCAGCATCATCGACAGGAACGTCTCCGGCCCCTGATGCAGCACCGCGACATCCTTGGTGCGCAGGTTTTCGCCGCCGCCGAGCCAGTCCTTGGTCGCCGGCCGCCCATTGTTGCCCCACGCCTTGGCGAGTTGCAGCGGCGAGCCGCCGACATGCAGCAGGAACGGCACGCCCGCCTCCGCCAGCCGCGCCCAGAACGGCTCCAGCGCCACATGGCCCGGGGATTTGTCGCCGCAGGGCCGGTGCGGCACCCACACCGCCTTCAGATCGCTTTTCAGCACCAGCTCCAGCTCGGCGATGGCGTGCTCGGGCTCGTCGAGCGGCACGATGGCGACGCCCATCAGGCGCGGATCGTGGCTGCAGAATTCCTCCATGTGGCGGTTGTGCGCCCGCGCCCCGCCATAGCGCAGCGCCGGCGCGATCTTGGAGCTCGGCGAAAACGGCATCGCCACGCTATGGGTGGCGAAGACGAGCTGCTTTTTGAAGCCCAGCAGGTCCATGGCGCGGGCCCGCTCGGCACCGTCGAAAGCGCCCAGCGCCTGGATTTCCTTGGATTTCTCGATCAGCTTGTCGCCCAGCGCCAGGAGTTCCGCCCTGTGCGCGTCGCTGTGGCGGCCGCCGCGCGCCACGATCTCGGCGACTTCCTCGTCGGTGACGATCGAGGCCGAATAATTCACCGCCGGCATCTCGGGCCGAAGTGCCGGATCGGCGTATTTCTGCAGGAAATCGGGCAGCTCCATGATGTGGCTGTCCGCGTCGTACATGGCGCGCTGGGCATAGGTCATGGTTTGTCCCCGACGGTCTGGCGCATCCTAGAGCGCAATTCGGCAAAGTGGAGGCCGGTTTTCCGTAAAATTGCGCGACAATTCAAAAGCTAGAGCCGCATTTCGATTCAAACGACGTGAATGCGGCTCTGGCACCGAAAGCCGGCGCCGCGCGCCAAGCGTGTCGAAATCAAGGCGCGGTAACCTTCCTTGGCGGCTGACAGGAGCGTGATCGCTTGCCGCTCCCACCGCGCACCGCCCGGTGATAGAGTGCGCACCGAACCGGTCCGTGGGGACGCACATGACCATCTTGGCAAACCGCCGCGCGCTGCTGGCCCAGGCCAGCGCTGGCCTCGCGCTCGCACCGCAGCTCGCCCGCGCCGTCACCGGCACGCGCCTCCCGCCGCCGGCGGCGGCGCCGGCCGGTGCCGAGAACATCCAGGGCGGCGCCGACGCGCAGAACCGCCTGACGGTCGACACCTGGGTCAACGGCAAGGGACCGTTCCAGTTCGTGGTCGACACCGGCGCGGACCGCAGCGTCATCTCCGAAGAGCTCGCCACCGCCCTCGGCCTCGCCCATGGCGACGACATGATCGTGCAGGGGATCGCCCGCGCCATGCCGGCCGCCTCGGTGCAGCTCGACAATCTGCGCATCGGCCGCATCACCATCGACAGCCTGCCGATGCCGGTGCTGCCCAAAAGCTGGCTCGGCGCCGACGGCTATCTCGGGCTCGACGTCATCGACCGCCAGTCCGTGACCTTCGATTTCCAGAATCACCGCCTCACCATCGAGCCGTCCGACCACGCCACCCATTGGATCGCTTTTTCCGACCAGGCGCTGGTGCGCGTCGACGGCTCGGACGGGCGGCTGACGGCGGTCAATTGCAGCGTCGACGGCATCAGGGCCTATGCCTTCGTCGATTCCGGGGCGCAGATCTCCATCGGCAACACACGGCTGTTCGCCGAGTTGCAGAAGGACGGCGCCACCTTCGCCAATGACGAGACCATCCAGCTGCTCGGCGTCACCGGCGGCGCCGCCGCCGGCCGCGTCGCGGCGATCGAATCGATCAAGCTCGGCTCCATCCGTTTCGCCAACAGCGCGCTGGTCATCGCCGACCTGCCGGTGTTCGAGATCTGGGGCCTCGACCAGAAGCCGGCGCTGTTCATCGGCATGAATTTCCTGCGCCAGTTGTCGCAGTTCACCATCGACTACGGCCGCAAGGAGCTTCGCTTCAAGCTGGCGCAATTCATGATGGCGAGCAGAGCCTAGGCAAGCCGCGGCTCGTCCCATACCCAATCCATCATCGCCCGGCTTGTCCGGGCGACCCATTTTCCCTACCAAAGAAAATTGGATCGCCCACATTCAAAGGGGCGACGATTTGGCGAACGGAATTTGTCTTCCGCCAACAGGAGCCTCGCATGCGTCTCAAGGACAAGGCGGCCGTCGTCACCGCGGCGGGCGCGGGCATCGGGCGCGCCACGGCGCTCGCTTTCGCCGCCGAGGGGGCGCAGGTCATCGCCACCGACATCGACGCGGCGGCGCTGACGTCGCTCGCGGCCGAAAACATCCGCACTGCATTGCTCGACGTCCGCGACGACGGCGCCGTCGCCGCGTTCTTCGCAGGCGCCGGGCGCTGCGACGTATTGTTCAACTGCGCCGGCATGGTGCCGAACGGCAGCGTGCTGGACAGCCCGCCCGCCGTCTTCGCCGCCGCCTTCGATCTCAACGTCCTGTCGATGGTGCGCACCATCCGCGCTGTCCTGCCCGGCATGCTGGCACGCGGCGCCGGCGCCATCGTCAACATGGCGTCGGTCGCCTCCAGCATCACCGGCGTGCCCGGCCGCAGCGCCTACGGCACCACCAAGGCCGCCGTCATCGGCCTGACCAAGTCGGTCGCCGCCGACTATGTCGCTCAGGGCATACGCTGCAACGCCATCTGTCCCGGCACCGTCGACACCCCGTCGCTGCGGGCGCGCATCGCAGCCCAGCCCGATCCCGCGGCGGCGCTGCGGGCATTCCTCGCGCGCCAGCCCATGGGCCGCTTCGGCACGCCCGAGGAGATCGCGGCCATCGCCGTCCACCTCGCCTGCGACGAAGCCGCCTTCATCACCGGCCAGGCCTTCGTCATCGATGGCGGCTGGACGGCCTGAGGCGCGGCCCGGGATTTATTTTCGCAGACAGAAAATTTCGTTCGCTGCATCGCACGCGCCGACTTATCGACGCCGCGAAACGAAAATCTCCGCGCTTTGCGCGGCGCTGCGCGAATTTTTGTTCGATAAGTCTCGCGCGAATTTATTTTCGCGCACCCCTTGAACCGAGTCGGTCCACACCACATCTCCGCTATATCCCAACAACCGCATCTGCACGGCAGCGTCTCACGCGATCACGTCGCGTTTGAGGTCGGGAAACACCTTGCCCACCTTGCCGAGCAGGTAATCGCCATAGGAGCCGGTGAATTCATGCACACTCTCCTTGTCCCATCGCGTCTCGCGGTCGTCGCGCGCCTGGCCGCCATGCAGCGGCAGCTTCACGATCTTGGCGGCGAACGCCGGATCGAAAAAGAACGGAAACGACAGGCGCCCGCGCCCGCTCGTGTTCTTGGCGCGATGCGGCGTCGAGCGGTAGAGCCCGCCGGTCAGCCGGTCGAGCATGTCGCCGATATTGCACACCAGCGTGCCGGGAAGCGGCGGCGCCTCGGTCCAGCCGTCCGGCGCCTTGACCTGCAGCCCGCCGGTCGCGTCCTGCGCCAGCAGCGTCAGGAGACCGTAATCGGTGTGCTCGCCGACGCCCCATTGCTGCGAGCCCGGCGTATCCGGCGGATAGTGGAAGATGCGAAACAGGATCGTCGGATCGGCGGTGTAATGCTCGCGGAAATACTGCGCTTCGAGCCCCAGGCTGAGCGCGATGCCTTCCAGGATCGCATGCGCCGCGCGCGTGTTGGTCTCGAGATAGTCCAGCACCGCTGTGCGCAGGCCCGCCGGCCGCGCCGGAAACTGGTTGGCGCCGTGCAGCGGCACCCCGGCGCGCACGCGCGGATCGCCCGGCCCCAGCTCGCTGCCGAAATAGAGGCCCTCCTTGCGGTCGGGCTTGCCCGAGGTCAGCTCGCCGCCGACCGGGAAATAGCCGCGCCAGGCGCGTCCGCCCTTCGCCATCGCGATCTGCATTTTCTCGGCCTCGGGCAGGGCGAAGAAGTCGCGCGCCAACACTTCCAGCGGCGCCGCATCGACGCCGTGCCCGGTGGCATAGAAAAAGCCGTTGTCGCGGCAGGCGCGTCCGATCGCGGCTGCGACCCGCGCCCGGCCGCCATCATCGCGCCCGAAGAGTGGCGCTACGTCAATTATGGGAAGTGTCTCTTTCACGCCGGCCAGTGTGCCGCAACACGGCGCCGTCGTGCTAGCCTTTCCGCAACCGGGATCGCGCCATGACATCTTACGACCTGATCATCGTCGGCGGCGGCATTGCCGGTTCCGCGCTCGCCGCCACCATGGCGAAGGCCGGAAAATCCGTCCTGCTGCTGGAGCAATCCACGGTCTACGAAGACCGGGTGCGCGGCGAATGGATCGCGCCCTGGGGCGTGACGGAGACGCGCCGGCTGGGCCTCTACGACCTGCTGCGTGCCGCCGGCGGCCATCACCTGCTGCGCCACGTCACCTATGACGAGAGCCGCAGCCCCGAGCTCTCCGAGCAGCGGACGCTGCCGCTCTCGATCTTCGCGCCCGACGTGCCGGGGCCGCTCTGCATCGGCCATCCGCATCACTGCCAGACCCTGTTCGACGAGGCCGTTCGCTGCGGCGCCACGGCGCTGCGCGGCGTGCGCGTGGCGGCCATCGCGCCGCCCGCCGTTAGCTATGCGCTGGACGGCCACAGCCACCAGGCGACGGCGCGCCTCGTCGTCGGCGCCGACGGCCGCCTGTCGCCGGTGCGCGAGGCCGCCGGCATCCGGCTGCATCAGGACAAGCCGCATCACTGGTTCGCCGGCCTGCTGGTCGACGGCGCCGACGCCTGGGCCGACGACCTCCAGGCCATCGGCACCGAGGGCGATTTCGGCTTCCTCGCCTTTCCGCAGGGCGGCGGCCGCGTGCGCGTCTATGGCGGCTACGCGCTCGAGCAGCGCAAGCGCTTCAGCGGCGACGGCGGCGCGCGGCTGTTCCTCGATGCGTTTCGCATGACCTCGGCGCCGGGCAACGCGGCGCTCGCGGGCGCCGTGCCGGCCGGTCCGCTCTACAGCTATTTCAACAACGACAGCTGGACCGACGAGCCTTTCGCGCCCGGCGTCGTCCTGGTCGGCGACGCCGCCGGCTGGAACGATCCCATCGTCGGTCTCGGCCTGTCGATCGCCTATCGCGACGTGCGCGTCGTCAGCGACATCCTCAAAAGCAGCGACGACTGGTCGCCGGCCGCCTTCGCGCCCTATGCCGAGGAGCGGCGCGAGCGCATGCGCCGGCTGCGCTTCGCCGCCGCGCTGCAGGCTGCGCTCGACATGGAGTTCGGCGACGCTGCGCGCGAGCGCCGCCGCACCTATCACGAGCGCTCGGCGGCCGACCCGTCGCTCGGCCTGCACGGTTTCGCCGTCATGGGCGGGCCCGAGGTCGTGCCGCCCGAAATCTTCACCGCCGCGCACCGCGCCCGCGTTCTCGGTCTCTAGGAGCAGCGCATGGACCTCGAAAAATTCAACGCCGACTGGCTCAAGGCCTGGACCGACAAGGACGTGCCGCGCCTCCTGGACTTCTACGCGGGCGACGCGGTCTACAAGGACCCGCAGGTGCCCGCCGGCGTCACCGGTCACGCCGCGCTCGGCGCCTATCTCAGCGGCCTGTTCGCCGCCACGCCGCCCATGACCTACACGCCGGAGGAAATCTGGCCGACGCCGAACGGTTTCTGCGGCCGCTGGTATTGCGCCATCGGCGCCAGGGGCGAAGTGGGCAGGATGCGCGGCTTCGATCTCGTCGTGCTGAAGGCGGACAAAATTGCGCTCAACGAAGTCTATGTGCACCAGCTGCCCGTCGCCTGAATGACAGACATTCCCATCCTGCGGCCCGCGGCGGTCACGCCGGACTGGCTGACGCGCGTCCTGGCGCGGGGCGGCGTCGCGGCGCGGGTGCGCAGCTTTGCCGCCCGGCCCGTCGGCACCGGCCAGATCGGCCAGAGCGTGAAGTTCACGCTCGACTACGCCGCGCCGGCCCCCGGCGCGCCGGCCTCGCTGGTCGGCAAGTTTCCCGCGCCGGGCGAGGAAAGCCGTGGCACGGGCGTTGCGCTCGGCAATTACATCCGCGAGGTGAACTTCTACAAATACCTCGCGCCCACCGCGCTGATCGCGACGCCGAAATGCTATTTCACCGAGGTCGATCCGGCGACCAGCGAGTTCGTGCTGATGATGGAGGACCTTGCGCCCGCCGAGCAGGGCGACCAGCTCAAAGGCTGCAGCCTCGAGCAGGCGCGGCTGGCGCTGGCGGAGGCGGCGAAGCTGCATGCCTCGCACTGGAACGATGCCGCCATCGAGGACCTCGCCTGGGTCAGCGGCACCAAAGCCGCCGCCGCCTTCGGCTCCGCCGATCCGCAGGCGATCGTCCATCTGTGGCAGGCGTTCTGCGCGCGCTACACAGGCCGCATCGCGCCCGAGGCGCGCCGCATCGGCGACACGCTGACCGCGAATTTCGCGCGCTACAGCACGCTCTACACCGGCCCCAAGTCGCTGGTGCATATCGACTACCGGCCGGACAACATGATGTTCGCCACGCCCGCAGGCGGCAGGCCGCTGACGGTGCTCGACTGGCAGTCGCTCGCCTTCGGCTGCGGCGTCACCGACGTCGCCTATTTCCTCGCCGGCGCCCTGCCGCGCGACCGGCGCCGCGCCCTGGAGCGCGAGCTGCTGCGCGAATATCACGACGGCCTGTGCGCGCTCGGCGTGAAAGACTACGACTACGAGACCTGCTGGACCGACTATCGCAGCCGCGCCTTCGGGCTCTTCATCGTCGCGTTCTACGCCTCGATGATCGTCACCCAGACGCCGCGCGGCGACGACATGTTCATGGCGATGCTGCACAGCGCCGCCGACCAGATCGTCGATCTCGACTCGCTCGATTTCCTGCGCTGAGGAGAAACACGATGGACAAAATTGCCGTCATCACCGGCGTCGGCCCCGGCACCGGCGCCTCGCTGGCCCGCCGCTTCGCAGGCGGCGGTTATCGCGTCGCCCTGCTGGCGCGCAATGCCGAGCGCCTCGCCGCTCTCGAAAAGGAGATCGCCGGCGCTCGGGCCTATCCGTGCGACGTCTCCGATCCCGATGCCGTGAAAGGCGCTGCCGCTGCCATCGCAAAGGATATGGGCACGGCGTCGATCGTCATCCACAATGCGGTCGGCGGCGCTTTCGGCACCTTTCTCGAGATCGATCCGAAAGTCCTCGACCGGAATTTCCAGACCAACACGATGGGCCTGCTGTATCTCGCACAGGCCTTCGTGCCGGCGATGATCGAACGCGGCGCAGGCGCGCTGATCGTCACCGGCAACACCGCGGCGCAGCGCGGCCGCGCCGGCTTCGCGGGTTTCGCGCCGACCAAGGCGGCGCAGCGCATCCTCGCCGAGGCCATCGCCCGCGACGCCGGCCCCAAAGGCGTCCACGTCGCCTATGTCGTGATCGACGCGGTGATCGACGTGCCCTGGGCCCGCGAGCGCTACAAGGACAAGCCGGAGGATTTCTTCATCAAGAGCGCCGCCATCGCCGACGAGGTCTTCCACCTGGCGCACCAGGACAAATCGGCGTGGTCGTTCAACGTAGAGATCCGGCCGTTCCGGGAGACCTGGTAGGAGGCTGCCATGAACGTCGAAATCGCGCTGGCGGGCCGCGCGCACCGCGACTGGCTGCTGGCCGAGGACACGCATATCCCGCCCGCCTGCGTCGAACGCTGCATCGCTGCCGGGGAATATCTCGTCGCCATGGTGGACGGTGCGCCGGCGGGCTTCCTGCGCTTTTCATGGTTCTGGCGCGCGATACCCTACATGGAACTCGTTCGTGCCACGCCCCGCAACCGCGGTATCGGCACGGCGCTGTTCGCGGCGTGGGAGACGGCGATGCGCGCGGCCGGCGCAAAGCTGCTGATGACCTCGAGCATGTCCGACGAGCCCGAGCCGCAGGCCTGGCATCGCCGCAACGGCTTTGTGGAATCGGGATCGCTCACCTTCGGCGCGTTGCAGACGACAGCGGAGGTCTTCTTCGTGAAGCCTCTTTAGGGCCTCGTCCGCGGCGTGCGTTCAAAATCCGTGGAACGTCGCGAAGCTTTCCACCGGCTCGCGTTCCGACACCAGCGTATTTACCGGGTGGCTCTCGTCGGCATAGCCCAGCGAGATGCCGCAGATGATGTACTCGTCATCGGGCACGTTCAGCACCCGGCGCGTCACGCTCCAGTAATTGTTCCAGGCGCCCTGGGCGCAGGTGTCGAGGCCCTTCACCTTCGCGGCCAGCATGAAGCTCTGCATGAACATGCCGAGATCCACGAAGCTCATCGCGTCGAGCTCTTTGTCCATCGTGAAGATCAGCCCGACCGGCGCGTCGAAGAATTTGTAGTTGCGGCCCCACTGCGCCCAGTTCGCCGCCGGATCGCCCTTTGGAATGCCGATGAGCGAATACATGTCCTTGCCGAGCTTTCGCATGCGCCCGATATACGGCTCCTTGCGCTTGCCGGTGCGCGGGAATTCCGCGCGGTCGTCGGGCGGATTTGTGTCGCGATGCGCCAGCACCTCGCGCTCCAGCGCGTGGCGCGTCTCGCCGGCGACGACATGCACCTTCCAGGGCTGGATGTTGGTGCCCGACGGCGCGCGCGACGCCAGCACGAGCAAGTCCTCGACCAGCGTGCGCGGCACGGGATCGGGGCGGAAGGCGCGAACGGATTTTCGCGCATGCAGGGCATCGATGAAATGCAAGGCGAAACTCCTACCGCGTCGCGGCCTTGCCATCCGGCGCGCCGCTGAGTTCGAAATCGGCCGGATTGGGCGCCCGCGTTGCGCTCCAGTAATCGACCAGCGGATAGGGCCAGTTCTGCGACACGCGGCCCTTCTTGTTCTTGTACCAGCTCGTCACCTGCGGCACGCCCCAGGCCATTTGCTGGTTGCTCGCATCGACTTTCACGTTGAACGCGTCATGCACGTCCTTCTTGACCTCGATGGCGCTGGCGTTGGAGCGCAGCAGGAGTTCGAGCAGGCCCTGGATGTAGCGCATCTCGCATTCGGAGAAGAAGATGATGCTGCCATTGACCACGATGTTGGTGTTGGGCCCGTACATGATGAACAGGTTCGGGAAATTCGGCACCGTGACGCCGAGATAGGCGCGCGCGTCGCCGTCCCATTGCCGGTGCAGGTCGACGCCGCCCTTGCCCTTGAAGGTCATCGGGCTGAGGAATTCGCTCGCCGTGAAGCCGGTGCCGTAGATGATGACGTCGACGTCGAAGCTGCGGCCGTCCTTGGTTTTCAGGCCGCTCGGCGTGATCTCCGCGATCGGATCGGTGACGGTCTCGACATTGGGCCGCTTCAGCGCGCCCAGCCACACGCCGTTGTCGCGCACGCTGCGCTTGCCGCCCGGCGGATAGTTCGGCGTCGCGGCGTCCTGCAGCTCCGGCCGGCCCTCGAGCTGGCCACGCGTGTACTGCGTCAGCATCTCGCGCAGCATGTCGTTCTGCGCCCCCACCGAATCCTTGCGCGCCGTCCAATCGGGATCGGCCTTGACGAACTCATAGATGCCGTCGGTCAGCATCCAGAACAGCCAGAAGCGGTACCATTTGCCGTAGAACGGCACGTGCTTCAGCAGCCATTTCTTTCCATCGTCGACCTTGTCGTGATAGTTCGCCGTCGGTCCCAGCCACGGCGCGGTGCGCTGGAAGACATAAAGCTGGCTCACCTCGGGTGCGATCTCCGGCACGAACTGGAAGGCGGAAGCGCCGGTGCCTATCACCGCGACGCGCTTGCCCTTGAGCGGCACCGTGTGGTCCCAGGTCGCCGAATGGAACGAGCGGCCCTTGAACGTCGCGATTCCCTTGATGTCCGGCAGGCGCGGGCGGCTGAGCTGGCCCACGGCGGTGATCACCGCATTGGAGACGATGGTGTCTTCCTTGCCGTCCGCCAGGCGCACCCGTGTCGTCCACAGCGCGCGCGCTTCGTCATAGACGCTTTCGATCACCTCGGTCTGGAAGCGGATGTCCGGCCGGAGGCCATATTTGTCGGCGACGCCCTGGAAATATTTCCACAGGATCGGCTGGGTCGAGAAATGATACGGCCAGTCGTGGTTGGGCTCGAACGAGTACGAATACAGATGGTTGGGATTGTCGACGCGGCAGCCGGGATAGGTGTTGACGAACCAGGTGCCGCCGACCTCCGTGTTCTTGTCGACCACGGTGAACGGGATCTTCGCCTGCTTGAGACGGATGGCGGCGAGCAGGCCGGACATTCCCGCGCCGATGATGAGCACGCGGAAATCCTTCTTGGCGCTGTCGGGCAGGGCCTCCAGCGTCTGCACCGCCTTGACGTCCTTGGCGCCGAGCGCCAGTTCCTCCTCCAGGAACGGCACATAGCGCTCGGGAATCTCCGCGCCGGCGACGAAGTTCATCATCTTGCGCACCGTGTCGCGCGACGGTTGCGGCGGCAGCTTGGCGCCGTCGCGCAGGCTCTTGAGCGCCGCCAGCGCCCGCGCCTTGGTCGCGGCGCGCTGCGCCTCGGTCAACCCGCCCTGGCCGTCGCCGAAAAAGTCGTAGACCGGCTTGATCTCGCCGGTGACCAGGGCCTCGTCGCCGGTGACATGCACCAGCGCCGCGATCAGGCTCGGCAGATGTGCCTGCTCGATCGCGTTTTTGATGACGTCGTCGCTGTCCGTGATCGGCGCGGTGGCAAGGGCGTCGGTCATAGGCGTCTCCCGATGGTCTGTGGCGAGAACCTTAGCCCGTCCGCGCCGCGCAAATCGAGTGGGCCTGACGCAGCGTCAGTTTGCCCAATACACCAGTTCGTCGTTCGGGCTGTCGGGATAGGAGAGAGGATGATCCACCGTCTCGGGAACCAGCGCCAGCGACGGCCAGAGCGGCTTGGCCTGTTCGGCGCTGATGCCGCGCAATTCCTTCAGCAGCGCGCCGGTCTCGGCGCCGTTGGCCGTTACCAGATTGGTCTTCTCGAACGGATCGCTCCTCAGGTCGTAGAGCCAGAGCTTGGCATAGGGCTTGTCCATCACCTGCAGCTTCCAGTCGCCGTCGAGCAGCGTCGCATAGGGTCCCGAGCGCCAGAACAGCGTGCGGTGCGGCCGGCCCTGGCTCGCGCCGGTGACGAACGGTATCAGGTCGACGCCGTCGATCCTGCGGTCGGTCGGCAGCGGCGCGCCGGCCACCGCGGCGACCGTCGCGAAGATGTCCACATGCGCCACCGGGTTCGGATAGGTCTTGCCGGCCGGCAGCTTGCCCGGCCAGCGCATGAAGAAAGGCACATGGATGCCGCCCTCGAAGAACGTCGCCTTCCAGCCGCGATAGGGCTTGTTGATGTCGGGCAGGCCGACGTAATAGGCGCCGCCATTGTCCGAGGTGAAGATCACCAGCGTGTTGTCGTCGAGCCCCTCGCGCTTCAACGCGTCCATGACATGGCCGACATTGCGGTCCAGTGCCCGCAGCATCGCGGCATAGACTCGCAGGCGGTGGTCGGCGATCTGCGGCAGCGCGTCGTAGTCGCTCTTCAGGGCCTGGAACGGCGTGTGCACCGCGTTGAAGGTCAGGTACATGAAGAACGGCCGGTTGCGATTGGCGTGGATCGCCGCCACGGCCTGGTCGCCGAGATAATCGGTCATGTATTGCGACGGCGCGAAGCGCTGGCCACCATTGTTCTCGACCGAGAAGGTGAGGTTGGCCCACAGGAATTTGTCGATCGGGTCGAAATCCTGGTGCGCTTCTTCCACGCCGGGATCGCCCTGGGGCGCGAACAGCGAGGCGCCGGCGAGGAAGCCCAGGGTCTCGTCATAGCCCTTGGCCTCGGGCTTCGAGGTCGGCGTGCCGCCGAGATGCCACTTGCCGAGGAACAGCGTGTGGTAGCCGCGCGCGCGCAGCAGCTTGGGGATCATGATCTCGCCCCCCGGCACCGCCTCGTCATTGGCGTTTGCCGGCAGGTCGTGCTCGTGCGCCGCGTCGTAATAGCCGTGGCGGCCGGCGTAATCGAAGGTCGCGATCATTTTCTCGAAGGCGCCCGGCGTCGGGGTGAACTCGAAGCCGAAGCGCGTCGCGTAGCGCCCGGTCATGATCGCCGCCCGCGACGGCGCGCACGTCGCGTTGCCGGCATAGCCGTTGGAGAAGATCACGCCCTGGTGCGCGATGGCGTCGATATGCGGTGTCGGCGCCGCCCCGCCGGCCACGCCGCCGCCGTTGAAGGAGAGATCGTTGAAGCCGAGGTCGTCCGCCAGGATGAAGACGACATTGGGCGGCCTCGGCCCCGCCGGCGCCACCGCCGGACCCTCCTGCCAGACCACCGGATGATTGGCTTCCACCGGGTCGCGGATGCGGTCGAGGATGCCCGGGATGTAATACCAGTATTGCTGGAACGCGGCGTAACCCGCCGCCGCCGCGACGACGACCGCGCCGAGCGCGATCCAGCGCTTTTTGATTGCCATGCCGCAAAGCCCCTCAGCCTTTGGCGCGCTATAGCACTTCAAAAGGAAAAAGAGAACCAAGATTCCGTTTTGGTGCCGGTAATGGTCATTTTTGCTCAGCTGTCGCGGCATCTCGGCGCGTGGTTGCGAACGGTATTGTCCGGCGCGCGCATTGGCAGAGAATGCGCGGCGGACGAGAGGTGTCTCGCATGATGCGCCAAAGACTTGGACGGGAGATCGGCGCGGTGATTGCCGCCAAGCTTGTCCTGCTTTGCGCGCTCTATTTTCTGTTCTTCGCGCCCGATCATCGCACGCCGTCAGATGCGCCGGCCGTCGGCGCGCACATCCTCGGCAGCGGGGCGGGCTGAACCATGGACATCGTCACGCTCTCGCGCCTGCAATTCGCGCTGACCGCGCTCTACCACTTCCTGTTCGTGCCGCTGACGCTCGGCCTGGCGCTGATGCTGCTGATTATGGAGAGCGTCTATGTCATGACCGGCCGCACCATCTGGCGCGACATGGTCAAGTTCTGGGGCACGCTGTTCGGCATCAACTTCGCCATGGGCGTCGCCACCGGCATCACCATGGAATTCCAGTTCGGCACCAACTGGGCCTATTTCTCGCACTATGTCGGCGACGTGTTCGGTGCGCCGCTCGCCATCGAAGGCCTGATGGCGTTCTTCCTCGAGGCGACGCTGGTCGGCCTCTTCTTCTTCGGCTGGAACCGCCTCTCGAAGGTCGGCCATCTGGTCGTCACCGCCGGCGTCGCCGTCGGCAGCCAGTTTTCGGCGCTGTGGATCCTGATCGCCAATGGCTGGATGCAGTTTCCGGTCGGCGCCAAATTCAATCCCGACACGATGCGCATGGAAGTCAGCGACTTCAGCGCCGTACTGTTCAATCCGGTGGCGCAGGCCAAGTTCGTCCACACCGTCGCCGCCGGCTATGTCACCGGCTCGATGTTCGTGCTGGCGATCGGCGCGCTCTATCTCTTGCAGAAGCGCCACCGGCCGCTGGCGCTGCGCTCGATGACCGTCGCCGCCAGTTTCGGTCTCGCGGGCGCCCTCTGTGTCGTCGTGCTCGGCGACGAGAGCGGCTACACCGCCAGCGTCAACCAGAAGATGAAGATCGCGGCCATCGAGTCGATGTGGGAGACGGAACCGGCGCCGGCGTCGTTCACGCTGGTGGGAATTCCCAATCTCGCGGGAAAGCGCACCGACTACGCCGTCCGCGTTCCCTGGGTCCTCGGCCTGATCACGACGCGCTCCGTCGACACACCGGTTCCGGGCATCAACGACCTGGTCAAGCTTGCCAATGGCCGCATCCGGGGCGGCCTCGTCGCCTACAACGCTCTGGCGAAGCTGCGCGCCGACCGCGGCAATGCCGATCTGCGCAAAATTCTCGACGCCCATGTCGCCGATCTCGGCTACGCCCTGCTGCTCAAGCGCTATCGCGGCGACATCGAGAACGCCACCGACGCCGACATAGCCCGCGCCGCCGAATCGACGATCCCCAACGTGCCGGTGCTGTTCTGGTCGTTCCGCATCATGGTCGCCTGCGGCTTCTGGTTCATCGCGCTGTTCGGCACGGCGTTCTATTTCTCGGCGACGCGTCGGCTCGCGCGCTATCGCCTGTTCCTGTGGGCCGCCCTGCTCAGCCTGCCGCTGCCCTGGCTCGCCATCGAGCTCGGCTGGATCGTCGCCGAATACGGTCGTCAGCCCTGGGCGATCGAAGGCGTGCTGCCGACCTTCCTCGGCGTCTCCGGCACCGACGCGCACAACGTTCTGTTCAGCCTGATCGGCTTCGTCGTGTTCTACTCGGGCCTCGCCGTCGCCGACCTCTACCTGATGGTCAAATATATCCGCCTCGGACCCGACGAGACCATCGGCCATCCCGTCGCCGCGCCCGGCTGGAGGGACCCCACCCCCTCCCTCGCCAAGTGAGGTTCGAATGTACGCCGATTCAATGAAATCAAGGGCTTGGCGATGAGCTACGAGGTCCTACGCGTGGTCTGGTGGGCACTGCTGGGCCTGCTGCTGATCGGTTTCGCCGTGATGGACGGCTTCGATTTCGGCAGCGCCATGCTGCTGCCCTATGTCGCCCGCACCGACATCGAGCGCCGCGTCGTCATCAACAGCATCGGCCCGGTGTGGGAGGGCAACCAGGTCTGGTTCATCCTCGGCGGCGGCGCGATCTTCGCCGCCTGGCCGGCGCTCTACGCCGCCGCGTTCTCGGGTTTCTATCTTGCGATGTTCGCGGTGCTGGCGGCGCTGATCTTCCGCCCGCTCAGCATCACCTATCGCAGCAAGCTGACGCATCCGCGCTGGCGCAGCGCCTGGGATTGGACGCTGTTCGCGACCGGCATCGTGCCGCCGCTGGTCTTCGGCGTCGCCTTCGGCAATCTGTTCCTCGGCGTGCCGTTCACCTTCGACGTGGATCTGCGCTTCCACGCCGATTTCTCGCTGGTCTCGCTGCTGACGCCCTTCGCGCTGCTCGTGGGCCTCGTCAGCCTCGCCATGCTGGCGCTGCACGGCGCCACCTGGCTGGCCCTGAAGACGCAAGGCGACGTCGCCGCGCGCGCCCGCCGGGCAATCCCCATCGCGGCGATCGCCTTCGTCCTGCTCTTCGCGCTGGCCGGCGCCTGGCTCGGCACGCTGGGCGGCTACGCCACGGTTCTCGCGCATGACGGCCCTTCGAATCCCATGCTGAAGGCGGTCGTCCGCAGCGGCACCTGGTTCGCGAACTACACCGCGCGCCCGCTGCTTTGGAGCATGCCGCTTGTGGCCGTCCTGGGCGCGGCCGGCGCGTGGCTGCTGCGCACCCGGCAAGTGCTCGCCTTCATCGCGTCCGGTCTCGCCTGCGCCGCCACCATCGCCACCGCCGGCTTCGCGCTGTTCCCGTTCCTGCTGCCGTCGTCGAGCAACCCGAACGCCAGCCTGACCGTCTGGGACGCCTCGTCGAGCAGGCTGACGCTCATGCTCATGCTCGGTGCGGTCGTGGTCTTCCTGCCGCTGGTGCTCGCCTATACCGGCTGGGTCTATCGCGTGATGAAGGGGCCGGTGAAGGCCGAAGACGTGGCGCGCGACCACGGCAGCTATTAGCAGCTATTAGGAGAGCGCTATGTGGTACTTCGCCTGGATATTGGGCCTCGGCTTCGCGGTCGCCTTCGCCGTCCTCAACGCCATGTGGCTCGAATTCGACGCGCCGGAGCCCGAGGAGGAATAGGGGTGTACCCCCACCCCCCCCTCGCGAATCTATGGTTCGAATGTACACCGATTGAGACTTTTCAAGGACTTAGCGGGCGCTAGACGCCGCCTTCGAGGACCTTGAACTGCCGCTCGGGATCGTCCTGCATCGTCTTGAGGCCGTTGCGGTTCGTATACGCCCCGTCCGGCGCGTATTGCAGGATGTAAGCCTTGCGCACCGAGCCCTTCCTGAGGTTCGGTCCGGTGCGGTGCGGCGCCAGCGAGGAGAACGCGATCACGTCGCCCGCTTTGCCCGGCACGCAGACCGCGCCCGGCACGTCCTCGAGGCATTTGTAGCCGAGCCCCGTCAGCCAATGCGTCAGCGTCCCGCCCCTGTGCACGCCCGGCGCGATCCACGGGCAGCCGTTCTCCGCATCGACGTCGACCAGCGGAATCCACAGCGTCAGATATTGCTGCGGCAGGATGAAGGTGTAGCCATTGTCCTGGTGCCAGGGAAATTCCTGTTCCTTGCCGGTCTTCTTGTAGACCGACTGGTCCCAATAGAGCCGCACGTCGTCGCCGATCAGGTCGTGGCAGATGTCCTTGATCCTGGGATGGCTCGCGAAATCGCGCAGCGCATCCGAACGCGTCACCAGATGCGTCGTGAAGGTGATGACGTCGGCCTCGGAGATGCTGATGCGGCCGCCCTGGCTGCGGACATATTCTTCGCTCTGCTGCTCGAGCGGATCGATGGCGGCGATCACGCTTGCGACCTCCTGCGGCGTGAACACGCCTTCAAGCTTGACGAAGCCTTCGGTGTCGAAGGCGCGATATTGCGCCGGCGTCAGCCGCCGCAGCCCCTTCGGCGCGGGCATCGACCAGGCGAAGTCCGTGTTCAGCGGATGCGGCTTGATCTCGCGGCTTTGCAGGTTCGTGGACATCGGCCACCGTTTTTGTTCTCTTTGCGAGCATAACAGCAATGCCGGGGTGAAACGCCATGCCGAAATCGCCACTGCCGAAGCTCGGCATGAAAGGCCGCTGGTTCGTCGACGCGGCCGGCCGGCGCGTCATCCTGCGCGGCGTCAATCTGGGCGGCGACTGCAAGGTGCCGTTTCCGGACGGCGGCACCGACCGGCCGTCCGATTTCTCGGACCACCGCACGGTCTCCTTCATCGGCCGGCCGTTTGCGCTCGCCGAGGCCGACGAACACCTCGCGCGCCTGAGGCACTGGGGCTTTAATTGCCTGCGTCTCCTGACGACCTGGGAGGCCGTCGCGCATGCCGGTCCCGGGCAATATGACGAAGCCTATCTCGATTATTTCGCGGCAGTCTGCGCCAAGGCCGGCGAATTCGGTTTGTACGTCTTCGTCGATTTCCACCAGGACGTCTGGAGCCGCATGTCGGGCGGCGACGGCGCGCCCGGCTGGACCTTTGAGGCGGTGGGTCTCGACTTCACGAAATTCCACGCCGCCGGCGCCGCGCATGTGATGCAGCACAAATACGACTACGCAAAAGGCGGACGGCAGGACGCCTATCCGCAGATGAGCTGGTCGTCGAACTACCGCCTGCCGGCCAATGCGATCATGTGGACGCTGTTCTTCGCCGGCCGCGACCTGACGCCGTCGTTCAAGATCGACGGCGAAAACGTTCAGGATTATCTGCAGGCACATTACGTTGGCGCGATGCAGGCGGTTGCCGGGCGCGTCAAGGACATGCCGCATGTCATCGGCTTCGACACGCTGAACGAACCCGGCGAGGGCTGGATCGGCGAAGCGCTGACCCACAGCCAGCACCATGATTCGACCGGCATGGCGGATTTGCGTCCCGGCCTCGCCATCAGTCCCCTCGACGCGCTGCTCGCCGCCCGTGGCGTGCCGCGTGACGTGCCGTTCCTCGCCCTGGACCGCGAGACGCGCCAGCTCAAGGAGCTGCGCCGCGAGACCTTGAATCCGAATGGCGTCGCGATCTGGCGCGAGAACGCTGAATGTCCGTTCGAAATGGCCGGCGCCTACACCATGATGCAGGGCGGGGTGCCGCTCGACGAGCAATTCTTCACGCACCGGGGCGGCCGCAAGCTCGCCATCGAGGCCGACTGCATGAATCCGTTCTTCGGCCGCGTGGCGCGCGCGATCCGTGCCGTGCGCGACGACTGGATGCTGTTCGCCGAAGTCAGCCCGTTCCGCGCCTTCGCCGGTGAGGGCTTCGCGCCCGGCGCGCCGGAGCGCACGGTCAACGCCAGCCACTGGTACGACATCCAGACGCTGGGCTCCAAGCGCTTTCGTCCGCGCGAGCTGCGCGACAACCCCGACGATCCCGCAGCGCAGGACGCCGTCGCCGGCAAATACACCGCCCAGCTCGCGCATATTGCGAAGCTCGCTGAAACGCTCGCTGCAGACGGCGCTCCCACCCTGATCGGCGAGTTCGGCATTCCCTACGATCTCGACGAAGGCGAAGCCTATGCCGCCTGGGCCAGCGGCGACCGCTCGTCCAAGCCCTGGCGCAGTCACGAGCTTGCTCTGCGTCTGATGTATGAGGCGATGGACCGTCTGCTGATCTCCTCGACGCAGTGGAACTACACCGCCGCCAACCGCAACGATGCCGCCACCGGCGACGGCTGGAACCAGGAAGACCTTTCGATCTACTCGCACGACCAGGCGACCGGGCCGAACGATCCCGATTCCGGCGGCCGCGCCGTCAAGGGCTTCTCGCGCCCCTATGCCCGCTGCATCCAGGGCGAGCCGAAGACGGTCACGTTCGACGCCGCCGCCGGCAGCTTCACGCTGGTGTTCGACGCCGATCCCGCCATCGATGCGCCGACCGAGATCTATGTGCCCCCGCTGCACTTCCCGGACGGCGCCAAGGTCGAGGCGGCCGGCTGCGATACGCAGTGGCTCAGCCATACCGTCCTGCACCTGCGCGCCCTCGCGGCGGGGCCGACGACCGTCACGCTCCGGCGAAATTGAGTGCCGAATTCTGAAAAAACGGGGACCGCCTGAATGGCCAGCATGGTGCCGGAAACCGGGCGGATGGCGTCCTGCGACTGCGGCAAGGTCCGCTTCAAGGCGATGGGAAAGCCGATCGTCAGCGCGGTCTGCTACTGCACCGATTGCCAGGCGGGCGGGCGCCAGATCGAGGCGGCGGGCGCGCGCCGGGACTTCCGCGACGCCTGGCAAGGCACGGGATATCTCACCTACAGGGACGACCGCCTCGAATGCCTCGCGGGCGCGTCGCTGCTCCGGGGCTTCAAGCTGCGCGAGGGGTCGGGCACGACGCGGTTCATGACGACGTGCTGCAAATCGGCCATCTATCTCAAATTCGCTCCTGGGCGGTGGACATCGATGTATCGCGTGAGGTTTGGAGACGCCGCGCCACCGCTCGAGATGAGAAACAATGTCCAGCATGCCCAGGACCCAGCCACCCTCCCGGACGACGTGCCCGCGTATCGCGGCTTCCCTTTGAAACTGCTCTGGAGACTCTTGCGCGCCAGTATCGGAAGCTGGCTGCGCATCTAGCGATGCCGGGGAGGGGTCTCAAAGATCCATCGCTGGTGTTTCGCGGGATCGGGCTTTAGATAAAGTGAAAGTCCGTTTTGGAAACCGGCTCATGACCTGGCAGATCTGGAGCGCCTTCTTCGTCATCGAGACCGTCCTGTGCCTGACGCCGGGGCCGGCGGTGCTGCTGGTGCTGAGCCAGGCGCTGACTCGCGGCGCCCGCAAGACGATCTGGTCGATCGGCGGCATCCTGGCGGCGAACACCGTGTACTTCGTGCTCTCGGCAACCGGCATCGGCGCCATCCTGATGGCGTCCTACGACCTGTTCTTCGCCATCAAATGGCTCGGCGCCGCCTATCTCGTCTGGCTCGGGGTCGGCGCTTTCCGCGGCACGTCCAGGGCGCTCTCGATCCGAACCGGCGACGCGCGGCCGGTGCGCGGCGGCCGCCTGTTCCTGAACGGCTTCGTCCTGCAGATGTCCAACCCCAAGGCGCTGGTGTTCTTCACCGCCCTGGTGCCGCAATTCATCAACCCGCACGCGGCGCTGGTGCCGCAGGTCGCGATCTTGGCGCTCACCTCGGTGGTCATCGAGTTCGGCGTGCAGCTGTCCTACGCGATGCTGGCCGGCCGCGCCGCGCATCTCGCCGCCCAGCCACGCTTCGCCCGCCTCGCCGATCGCGTCGCCGGCAGCCTGCTGATAGGTGCCGGCCTCGGCATGGCGGCGCTCAGGCGTACCTAGCCCCTCGCGTAGGTCACGCCGCCGTCGACGATCACCGTCGAGCCGACGACATAGTCGCCGGCGCGGCTGGCCAGGAAGATCGCGGCGCCCGCCATGTCCTCGGTCGTGCCGATGCGGCGCGACGGGATGCCCTTGGAGACCGTCTCGCCATGGTCGCGCGCGTCGCGGTTCATGTCGGAGGCGAAGGCGCCGGGCGCGATCGCGGTGACGGCGATATTGTCGCGGATCAGGCGCATCGCCATGCGCTTGGTCAGGTGGATCAGGCCCGACTTCGAGGCGGCATAGGAATAGGTCTCCTGCATGTTGACCGAGATGCCGTCGACCGAGGCGATGTTGATGACCTTGGCGAGGCGTTCCTTGGTGCCCGCCGCCTTCAGCGCCGCATGCAGGGCCTGCGTCAGGAAGAACGGCGTCTTGACGTTGAGGTCCATGACCTTGTCCCAGCCGCTCTCGGGGAATTCGTCGAAATCCGCGCCCCAGGCGGCGCCGGCATTGTTGACCAGGATGTCGAGGGATTTTTCATGCTCGAGATAGCGCGCCGCCATCTTCTTGGCGCCGGCGAGGCCCGAGGCGTCGACCGGCAGGGCGATGCAGGTGCCGAGCCTGGACAGTTCCTTGGCGGTCTCCTCGCAGGGGCCGGCCTTGCGCGCCGAGATGTAGACCTTGGCGCCCTGGTGCAGGAACCCTTCGGCAATCATCTTGCCGATGCCGCGGCTGCCGCCGGTGATCAGCGCCACTTTGCCCGCAAGCGAAAACAAGTCCTTCATCGTCCCCTCCGATATTGGTTGGCCCGGATGTTTTATGGTCCGGCTGTTGCTGTCAAACCGGGCCGTGGCTATGACTGGCGGCGGCAAACAGGGGCCCGTCATGGCAACGGCACAGTCCGAACTTCTGCGCCTGCGCGACAGCATCGACAACATCGATGCCGCGCTGATCCATCTGCTGGCGGAGCGCTTCAAATGCACCCAGGCGGTGGGCCAGTTCAAGGCCGCGCACGGCCTGCCGCCGGCCGATCCGGGCCGCGAGGCGCAGCAGATCGCGCGCCTGCGCCAGCTCGCCGACAATGCCAAGCTCGACCCGGATTTCGCGGAGAAATTCCTCAATTTCATCGTCAAGGAAGTCATTCGCCACCACGAGGCGATCCGTCAGCAGCAGGCCTGAGGCATGAAGCTCGCCGAACCGCTCGTCAGGTTGTTCGACTGTCCGGTCGGCGATGTCCTGGCTGCTATGCCCGACCTGTCGTCGCCGCTATGGGACGCCAATCCGCATCGCCAGACCAAGCATCAAGTGCACCGCGAGACCCGCTCCATCATCTTCGAATGGATCGGCGATGCCTGGCAGCCCGGGCAGAAATCCGACGTCGTGCGCACCGACTGCGGCCTGCCGCACCTGACCGATGCCGTCTATGCCTGCGCCGCGCGGCTCAATGCCCGCTACCGCGGCAAGATCGTGCGCCTGCTGCTGGCGGAGCTCGTGCCGCATGGCAAGATTTCGCGTCATGCCGATCACGGCGCCGGCGTCGTGCTGGTGCACCGCCTGCACGTTCCTGTGCTGACCAATCCCGCGGTGAAATTCTTCATCGGCGACGTGCCGCATTATCTGGAAGCCGGCGTCGCCTACGAGTTCGACAATACGCGGCCGCATGCGGTCGACAACGACAGCGCTGCGCCGCGCATCCACCTGATGTGCGACATCCTGCCGGCGACCCTGGTCGTCTGACGCGATGATCCTGTCGCACCGGCACAAATTCGTCTTCATCAAGGGCATGAAGGTCGCCGGCACCAGCGTCGAGATGGCGCTGGCCCTGCTGTGCGGGCCCGACGACATCGTCACGCCGATCTCGCCGATCGACGAACGCGAGCGGCTGCGCCTCGGCGCAAGCTGCCGCAACTATTCGGCGGATCGCGCGCTGGAGGCGGACTATCTCGCGCGCCTGGCCGCGGCCCGGCCCGAGGATCTGCCGGCGCTCCGCCAGCCGCCGCTCGTCTACGCCAACCACATGCCGCTGCGCGACGTGCTGCGGATATACGCCAGGCCGCTGGTGGGTTATCGCGTCGTCGGCGTCGAGCGCTCGCCTTACGCCAAAGCGATCTCTTGGGCCAACATGCGGCTCACCTATGACCGCTATCGCGTCGGCGGCGAGATGCGGGCGGATATCGAGGCGTTGCGAGCGTGCATCGACCAGGGCTTCGAAACCGGTGTCATTCGCGACGCCCGCAACATCGACCGCTACCGCGGGCCGGACGGCAAGCTGGCGGCCCAGCTCATGCGTTACGCCGCGCTGCAGGAGGATTTCGGGGCCTTCGTCCGCAGCCTCGGCGTCGAAGACGTGCCGCCGCTGCCGCATGCCAAGAAGGGCCTGATGTCGGACGGCCTCGATCCGCGCGCGATGCTCAGGCCGGACCAGATCGGCCGGATCAACGCACTCTTCGCCGACGAGTTCGCCGCCTTCGGTTATGACCGGATTTAGCGGGCCGGACGCTTGAAGGCGGCCTCGCGGTCGTTATCATGCGCCGACAAAACATCGCGTATCGACGGGAGCCCGCCATGGACCTCAGCTTTTCGCCCGAAGAAGAAGCCTTCCGCCAGGAGGTCCGCGCCTTCATCGCCGAGGTCAAGCCGAAGCTGCCGCAAGGTCTGGGCCTCGCCGAGACCGCGGACCGCTCCAAGGAGGATTACCTCGCCTGGCACAAGCTGCTCTTCAAGAAAGGCTGGGTGGCGCCGCTGTGGCCCAAGCAATATGGCGGCACGGGCTGGAACGTGACGCAGCGCTACATCTTCAACGAAGAGGTCGCCAACGCCGAGATGCCGACCACGCTGCCCTTCGGCCTCAACATGGTCGCGCCGGTGATCTTCACCTACGGCAATGACGAGCAGAAAAAGAAATACCTGCCGCGCATACTCTCGGGCGAGGACTGGTGGTGCCAGGGCTATTCCGAGCCCGGCGCGGGCTCCGATCTCGCCTCGCTCCGCACCAAGGCGGTCCGCGAGGGCGACTTCTACATCGTCAACGGCCAGAAGACTTGGACCACGCTGGCGCAATTCGCCGACATGATCTTCTGCCTCGTGCGCACCGATCCCAACGTCAAGCAGCAGGAGGGCATCACCTTCCTGCTCATCGACATGAAGACGCCCGGTATCACTGTCAAGCCGATCATCGTGCTCGACGGCGCCCGCGAAGTGAACGAAGTCTTCTTCGACAACGTCAAGGTGCCGGTGGCGAACCGCATCGGCGAGGAGAACAAGGGCTGGACCTACGCCAAATTCCTGCTGGTCAACGAGCGCTCCGGCATCGCCGGCGTGGCGCGCTCCAAGAAGGCGACCCAGCGCCTCAAGGAAATCGCCGCCGCCGAGCTGATCGACGGCTCGGCGCTGATCGAGGACGGGGATTTCGCGCGCAAGGTCGCCGATCTCGAGATCGATCTCGCGGCGCTCGAATTCACCGAGCTGCGTACGCTGGCTGCCGAATCCAAGGGCCAGATGGCGGGCCCCGAAAGCTCGATCCTGAAGATCCGCGGCACCGAGATCCAGCAGCGCATTACCGAGCTGACGGTCGAGGCGATCGGCTACTTCGCCTATCCCAACGAACGCGGCCTCGGCAGCAACGAGTTCATCGGGCCGGACTATGCGCTGGGTGAAGCCGGGCATTATTTCAACGCGCGCAAGACCTCGATCTATGGCGGCTCGAACGAGATCCAGCGCAACATCATCGCGAAGGCCGTTCTCGGCCTTTAAAGGGAAACGCTCATGGACTTCTCCTACACGGAGGAGCAGACGCTCCTCCGCAATTCCGTTTCGAGATATCTCGCGGACAATTACAAATTCGACGCCTGGCGCAAATTCACGCGCAGCGACGCGGGACGCGATCCGAACCACTGGAAGCAGTTCGCCGAGCTCGGCCTGCTCGCCGCGCCGCTGCCTGAGGCGCATGGCGGCCTCGGCGGCGGTCCGGTCGACACGCTCATCATCATGGAGGAGTTCGGCAAGGCCCTGGTGGTCGAGCCTTTCGTGCCGACGGTGGTGATCGGCGGCGGCTTCGTCAGGCTTGCGGGCAGCGAGGCGCAGAAATCCGAATGGCTGGCCAAGATCGCGGCCGGCGAGACCATCATCGCCTTTGCCTTCGCCGAGCCCAAGGGCCGCTACAATCTCGCGGATCTGTCGACCACCGCCAGGAAGCAGGGCGGCGGCTATGTCCTGAACGGCCAGAAGGCCGTCGTCATCGGCGCGCCCTGGGCCGATACGCTGGTGGTGACCGCCCGCACGGCTGGCGGCCAGCGCGACAAGGATGGCGTCAGCGTCTTCCTGGTCGACAAGAAGTCCAAGGGCATCTCGCTGCGCGACTATCCCACCGTCGACAGCCTGCGCGCCTCGGAAGTCACCTTCGAGAACGTCGAAGTGCCGGCGGCGAATCTGATCGGCTCCGCCGACGCCGCGCTGCCGCTGATCGAGAAAGTCGTCGACGAAGCCATCGCCGCGACCTGCGCCGAGGCCACCGGCTGCATGAAGGTGCTGGTCGACACCACGGTCGAATACTCCAAGACCCGCAAGCAGTTCGGCGTGCCGATCGGCAAGTTCCAGGTGCTGCAGCACCGCATGGTCGACATGTTCGTCAATTACGAGCAGTCGGTCTCGATCACGCTGATGGTCACGCTGAAGCTCGGCGAAAGCGACGTGGAGCGCGCCAAGGCCGCCTCTGCCGCCAAGGTGACGATCGGCAAGTCCGGCCGTTATGTCGGCCAGCAGGCCGTCCAGGTCCATGGCGGCATCGGCATGACCGACGAGCTCAATGTCGGCCACTATTTCAAGCGCTTGACGCTGATCGACACGCTGTTCGGCAGCACCGATCATCATCTCAAGCGCTACGCCGCGCTGGGCTGAATTATCCCGTCGGCCGCAGCCGCGTCCGTGCCCGGCTCTGCGGCAGGATGACCGTGATGCGGGTGCCTTCGTTGGGCACGCTGTTCAACAGCACGCTGCCGCCATGCGCTTCGGCGAGGCCCTTGACGATGGGCAGGCCGAGGCCGGTGCCTTTGTCCGCCATGATCGCGTCATGGCGTCCCTGGCCGAAGCTTTCGAACACTGTGTCGTGCTCCTCCGGCGCGATGCCGACGCCGGTGTCGTCGACGCCGAACGACAGCGCGCCGTCCGCCAGCACGTTGGCGAACGCGGTGACGCGGCCGCCTGGCGGGGTGAACTTGATCGCGTTCGAGACGAGATTGACCAGCATCTGGCGCAGCGCGCGTTCGTCGCCATAGACGTTGGGGAACGAACGGTCGACATGCGCCGCCAGCGAGACGCCGGCGGCGATCGCCTTGGTGCTCATCATGTGGGCGGTGTCATCCATCAGGGCCCGCAAATCCAGTTCCGTCTCGCGCAGCGTGAGGCGGCCGGCCTCGATCTTGGCGAGGTCCAGTATGTCGTTGATGAGCGACAGCAGATGCTCGCCCGAGCCGTGGATATAGCCGCCATATTCGGCATATTGGTCGAGCGCGTTCGGGCCCATCGCCTTGGTGTTGATGATCTCGGAGAAGCCGAGGATGGCGTTCAGCGGCGTGCGCAATTCGTGGCTCATATTGGCCAGAAACTCCGACTTGGCCCTGCTCGCGGATTCGGCACGCAGGCGTGCGGCGTCGGAGTCCGCCTTTGCAATCCTGAGGCCGTCGATCAGCCCGCCGCGTTCCTGCTCCAGCCGCAGCATGTGCGCGCGGGTCTTGTAGTTGGCCATCAGCAGCGCCCGCATCAGGAGCCAGAAACCGGCACACAGGCCGGCCAGCAGCACGCCTGCCGTTCCGCCTTCGGCCAGCGGCATGGCGACCAGCGTGACGAGATAGACCGGCATGCCGGCGGCGCCGGTCGCCAGGTGAAAGGCGCCCATCGAGCTCCAGCCCGACAGCGAGCAGGCGATGATGAGCAGCAGCAGGGCCTGGCTCGCGACATTGCCCGGCACCCACATCGTCACCGCCATGGCGCACCACACGGCACTCTGCAGCAGGGTGAGCCGGGCATGGGCCCGGGCACGGCGCGAGATATCGGCCGCCGAATGGTCGGCAACCTTGAGCAGCCTGCGATAGTGGAGTTCGCTGCCTGCGCAGACCACGATGACCAGCAGCGGCCAGCCCACCAGGCGCCAGGCGGGCAGCAGATGGATGTCGCACAGGGCGATGAGCATCGCGCCGACGGGTACGACGAAGACGTTCGCCCAGCTCGCATGGCGTGCCAGGGCGAGCTGCTCGTCGACCAGGCGCAGGTCGGCCGCGCTGCTGGGAAACAGCGAACGCAGGATCGCATCGCGAAACTCCGCGAGCGTTGCGAATCTTCCTCTGGCAAAGGCGGCGATTGTCACGAAAGCGGGGCTCCAACGGGGTCTCATCCCGGCAGGCAGCATGAGCCGTCACCTGTTAATGGAGTTTTTCGCTTTGCGCCGCGAACAATGGTAAATTGCCGTTCACGCTATTTTCCGGGGAAGAACATGTCCGCCTTGCTGGTCGAAAAAACGGGTTCCATCGTCACACTGACGATCAACCGGCCGGACAGTCGCAATCCGCTGGGCGAGGAGGGTGACGGCCCGCTGTTCGCCGAGGCGTGTGCCGCCATCAACGCCGACCGCGATGTCCGCTGTGCCATCTTGACCGGCGCCGGCACGGCCTTTTCGGCCGGCGGCAACGTCAAGGCGATGCGCGAGCGCAGCGGCAGCTTCGCCGGCGCCGGCGTGCATATCCGCGAGCACTACCGCAGCGGCATCCACCGTATCGTCAAGAGCCTTTGGCATCTCGAAGTGCCACTGATCGCCGCGGTCAACGGCCCCGCCATCGGGCTCGGCAATGACGTCGCCTGTCTTGCCGACATGCGGCTTGCCGCCGACACCGCGATCTTCGGCGCGACCTTCCTGCGCATCGGCCTGGTGCCGGGCGACGGCGGCTCGTGGATACTGCCGCGCACCATCGGCCATGCGCGCGCCGCCGAACTGTTCTTCACCGGCGACACGATCGACGCGCCGACGGCGCTGGCCTGGGGGCTCGTCAGCCGCGTCGTTCCCGCCGCCGCCTTGATGGCTGAGGCGCGGGCGCTGGCCGCCAAGATCGCCCGCCAGCCGCCGGACGTGCTGCGCATGACCAAGCGCATGATGCGCGAGGGTCAGAATGTCAGCTTCGACATCATCATGGAGATGTCCGCCGCCTATCAGGCGCTGGCGCATCTGACAGAGGATCACCAGGAAGCCGTGGCGGCCTTCTTCGACAAGCGCGCGGGCGACTATAAAGGGCGGTGACCGAAGGTCCGGCGGGGTGTCCTAGGACGCGGCCTTGCGCGCGGCGTCCATGCTGACCCGGCCGGCGGGAAAATAGACCGTCACGGTCGTGCCCTCTCCGATCTCGCTGGCCAGCGTTATGCGCCCGCCATGGGCTTCGACGAGCCCCTTGACGATCGGCAGCCCGAGGCCCGTGCCCTTGTCGGTGGCGACGACGTCATGCTGGCCCTGGCCGAAATTCTCGAAGACGCGGCCCTGGTCCTCCTTGGCGATGCCGACGCCGGTATCGCTGACGCCCAGGCAGATCTCGCCGTTCGGCAACAGGTGCGCAAAGACGGTGATGCGCCCGTTCGGCGGCGTGAATTTCACCGCATTGGACGTCAGGTTGAGTAGCATCTGCATCAGCGCGCGTTCGTCGCAGACCAGCAGCGGCAGGCCGGCATCGATCTCGGTGAGCAGCGTGCAGCCGCCGGCCGTCGCCCGCGGCGCCATCATGGTGCAGGCATCGGCGATGAGCGCGCCGAGGTCGACGTCCTTCTCGCGCAGGCGCCAGCTGCCGGACTCGATTTTCGCCAGGTCGAGGATGTCGTTGATCAGCGTCAGCAGATGCGCGCCGGAACTGTGAATCAGGCCGGCATATTCGTGCTGCTTCTCCGGCTTGTCCGCGAACATGCGCGAGGTGATCATTTCGGAGAAGCCCAGGATCGCGTTGAGCGGCGTGCGCAGTTCGTGGCTCATATTGGCCAGGAACTGGGACTTGGCGCGGCTGGCGGCCTCGGCGTGTTCGCGGGCCTTGTCGGACTCCGCCTTGGAGCGCGCTAGGGCGTCGATCAGGTCGTTCTTCTCGTAGCGCAGCAGCAGCATGTCGCGCGCCGTCAGGTAGATCTGGCGCGACATGAACATCATGTAGCCGATATAGAGCAGCGCGAGGATCGCGATGCCGTCATAGACCAGGCCGCCCGATTGCAGCGGCGCCAGCACCAGCGACGCGCCGTAGCTGCCGTAGGAGACGACCGTCAGCGGCCGGCTGGCGCCGACCAGCGCGCCGTTGCCGGCGACCGTGCAGGCCATGAGCATGATGACGATGAGGCAGGCCAGGTCGTTGTGCGGCACCCACAGGAACAGACCCAGCGACGACCAGCCCAGCGTGAAGGTGAAATAGGCGGCCGTCGCGACCAGCACGCGCCGTCTGGGATCGCGCGCCACCGACGTCACATGACCGTAACGCCGCGCCACGATGCCCAGCGGCACGCAAGCGAGCACCACGATGGCGAACCATACAGCCAGGCGCGGCGTCGCTATCCATTCGTGGAACATGACGCAGATCACGGCCGCGAGCGCCGGCATCATCCAGGCATTGGGCCGCAGGTTGCGCAGCGCCAGCCCGAGCTGGTCCAGCACGAGCTTGTGTTCGCGCATGCCGGGTACGGCTGCTGCAAGTGGCGCGTTTGCGGACATAACTTTCCCTGACGGCACCGCCGAGGCGATGGCGCGCAGAATGGCGCGGCGCAGGTTAAGGTCGGTTAAAGGCGCTTTGCGGTTTGCTAACGTCCGGTTTACCCTTCCGGCTGGCTGACAATCGGAGGAAAACATGGCCGTTGGCGTGGTGGCGACGATCAAGATCAAGGAAGGCACGAATGCGGCGTTCGAGGCCGTTGCGAACGAGATGATGGCGGCGGTGCGCGCCAACGAGCCGGGCAACAAGGTCTACCAGTTCTGCCGGTCCAAGACGGAGCCGACCACCTATGTCGTCATGGAAATCTATGCCGACCAGGCCGCGCTCGAGGCGCATGGCAAGTCGGATCATTTCCGCAGCATCGGCCCCAAGATGGGCCCCTCGATGGCCGGCCGTCCGGACGTCCAGTACTTCGATACGGTCTAAATTCGAACGAACGGAACCAGCATCGCGGTCTTGCGCGCATAGGCGTCATACGCCTCGGCGCCCAATTCCGCGCGCAGGAAGCGTTCTTCGATCCGCGCCTTCATCCAATAGCCGATCAGGACAAGCACGGCGCCGCTATAGACACGCGGTGTGGACATCACGATAGCGGTCGCGAAGCCGGCGAAGATGATGCCGGTATAGATCGGATGGCGTACGAATCGATATGGCCCCGTGTCGACGACGTGATGCCCTTCTTTCCGCGTGATGGAGCCGGACCACAAACGGCCCAGGTAAAGGCGGGCCCACCAGGCGAACACAAAGCTCAGCGCCGTGACGACGACCATTGTCCAGCCGACGACGAGCGGCGGATATCCCAAGGGCCGGTCCAGGTTTCCGGGAAAAGTCAGAAATTGCACGCCATGCGCCGTTATTTTGACCGGCACGCCGAACAGCAGAACGAAGCCGGTCAGCGTCACGACGCGATAGAGCCATTCGCGTTGAAAACCTGGCCGCTTGAGCGTTCGATTGGACCAGAGCGCGGCAGCAATCCACGTCACCGCCCAGATATCCCAGGGGATATAAACCGCGTCCGTCGGCCACATGCGCTTCGCCCCCCGCCAGCGCGTCAGTTTTGGTCCCCATTGCGCTTATTGCAAGACCCTAGAATGCCAGCGCCTTGGCGTGTCGCACCAGCGGAAGCTTGCGGATTTCGCCCAGCGCTTTCTCGCTGATCGGCCCGTCGATCTCGACCAGCGCGATGGAATCCTGCCCCGGACCGCTGCGGCCCAGGTTGAAGTTCGCGATGTTCACCTGCGCGTCGCCCAGCATGGTGCCGAGCTTGCCGATGAAGCCCGGTTTGTCCTCGTTGACGACGTACAGCATGTTCGGCGCGAACTCGGCGTCCAGGTTGATGTCCTTGATCTGTATCAGGCGCGGACGGCCGTCCGAGAACACAGTGCCCGCGACCCGCCGCGTGGTGCCGCCGAGATCGACGGTGACCTTGATATACCCTTCATAGATGCCCTGGCGCGACCGGCGCGTTTCGCTGACCTTTATGCCGCGCTCCTTGGCGACGATCGGCGCGTTGACCATGTTCACGCCCGACAGCGTCGGCTTGAGAAGTCCGGCGAGCGCCGCCTGGGTCAGCGCCCGCTGGTTGAGGTCGGCGGCGATCCCTTCGTAGAGAATCTCCACGCCGACGATGCTGGTGTCCGTCACCTGCCCGGCGAAGGAGCCGAGCTTTTCGGCCAGCGCGATCCAGGGGCGCACCTTCTGCGCCTCGGCGGCGCTGATCGACGGCATGTTGAGCGCATTGGTGATCGCGCCGGTGAGCAGGTAATCCGAGATCTGCTCGGCCACCTGCAACGCGACGTTCTCCTGCGCCTCGCTGGTGGAGGCGCCCAGATGCGGCGTTGCGATCACCTTGTCGTTGCCGAACAGGATGTTTTCCGTGGCCGGCTCTTCCTCGAACACGTCGAGCGCGGCGCCGGCGACATGCCCTGAATCGAGCGCGGCCTTAAGCGCCTTCTCGTCGATCAGACCGCCGCGCGCGCAATTGACGATGCGCACGCCCTTTTTCGTCTTGTGGATCGCGTCGGCGGACAGGATATTCCTGGTCTCTGCCGTCAGCGGCACATGCAGCGTGATGAAATCGGCGCGCGTCAGCAACTCGCCGAACTCGACCTTTTCGACGCCGAGGTCCTGTGCCCGCTCCGCCGAGAGGTAGGGATCGTAGGCGACGACGCGCATCTTCAGGCCGCGGGCGCGGTCGGCCACGATCGAGCCGATATTGCCCGCGCCGATCAGGCCCAGCACCTTGCCGGTGATCTCCACGCCCATGAAGCGGTTCTTCTCCCACTTGCCCGCCTGGGTGGAGGCGTTGGCGGCCGGCAGCTCGCGCGCCAGCGCCAGCATCAGCGAGATGGCGTGCTCCGCCGTCGTGATCGAATTGCCGAACGGCGTGTTCATGACGATCACGCCGGCCGCAGTGGCGGCGGGGATGTCGACATTGTCGACGCCGATGCCGGCGCGGCCGACGACTTTGAGGTTCTTCGCCGCTTTGATCACCTCGGCGGTGATCTTGGTCGCCGAGCGGATGGCGATGCCGTCATATTGGTCGACGATCTTGAGCAGTTCTTCCTTGCTGAGGCCTGTCTTCACGTCGGCCTCGACGCCGCGTTCCTTGAAGATGGCGACGGCGGCCGGCGACAGCTTGTCGGCGATAAGGACTTTGGGCATGGCTCAGGCTTTCTTGACTTGCGACCAGGCCCAGTCGAGCCAGGGCGTCAATGCTTCCAGATCGGCTTTGTCGACGGTAGCGCCGCACCAGATGCGCAGGCCCGGCGGCGCCGAGCGGTAGCCGGCGACGTCATAGGCGACGCCTTCCTTCTCCAGCAACGTGGCGATCTTCTTGGCGGCGTCGGCCTGCGCGTCCTCGTTGAGGCTCTTGAACCAGGGATCGACGATCTTCAGGCAGACGCTGGTGTTGGAACGCGAACCCTGTTCCTGGGCGAGGAATGCCGCCCAGTCTGACTGTCGCACAAAGCGGTCGAGCACGCCCAGATTGTCCTGCGACCGCGCGATCAGCACCTTCAGCCCGCCGATGCCTTCGGCCCAGGTCAGCGCATCGAGATAATCCTCGAGCGCCAGCATCGACGGCGTATTGATGGTCTCGCCCTCGAAAATGGCGTCGACGATCTTGCCGCCCTTGGTCATGCGGAAGATCTTCGGCAGCGGCCAGGGCGGCGTGTAGCTCTCCAGCCGTGCCACGGCGCGGGGCGACAGAACCAGCATGCCATGCGCCGCTTCGCCGCCCAGCACTTTCTGCCAGGAGAAGGTGGTGACATCGAGCTTGTCCCACGGCAGGTCCATGGCGAAGGCTGCCGAAG